>Ga0272442_10001495_pt1 | contig 35569 bp, 29 predicted proteins | sample SSMForm2O_FD_200262 | JGI IMG/M metagenome (GOLD analysis project Ga0272442, IMG submission 200262) | Marine sediment archaeal communities from Little Sippewissett salt marsh, Falmouth, MA, United States - SSM-Form-2O | ecosystem: Environmental > Aquatic > Marine > Wetlands > Sediment ... | reverse complement strand
GGTCCACGAAGAGGTGACGGCCCAACAGGTGGCCGAGGTGGTGAGCAAATGGACGGGCATTCCCGTTTCGCGGATGCTCGAGGGCGAGAAAGAGAAGCTCATGCGGATGGAGGAGCGTCTGCACGAGCGCGTGGTCGGGCAGGACGAGGGCGTGCGCGTGGTGAGCGATGCGGTGCGCCGCAGCCGAGCGGGCCTGGGCGACGTGAATCGGCCCATCGGCTCGTTCCTGTTCCTCGGGCCCACCGGCGTGGGCAAGACCGAGCTGTGCAAGGCGCTGGCGGAGTTTCTGTTCGACGACGAAGCCGCGTTCGTGCGGATCGACATGAGCGAGTTCCAGGAGCGGCACTCGGTGGCCCGGCTCATCGGCGCGCCGCCGGGGTACGTCGGCTATGAAGAGGGCGGGCGGCTGACCGAGGCGGTGCATCGTCGGCCTTACTGCGTGATCCTGATGGACGAGATCGAAAAGGCCCACCCCGACGTGTTCAACGTCCTCTTGCAGGTGCTGGACGAGGGGCGTTTGACGGATGGGCACGGCCGGACGGTAGACTTTCGCAACACCATTGTGGCGATGACCAGCAACATCGGCAGCGAGTACATCCAGCAGCTTTCCGAGAGCGGCGGGGCTGACCTCGATATAGAGATGAAGGTGCGGGACGAGCTGAAGAAGCACTTCCGGCCTGAGTTTCTCAACCGCGTCGACGAAACAGTGATCTTTCAGCGGCTCATGCAGGAGGATTTGCGGCGGATCGTCGAGATTCAGGTTCGCTACCTGCGGCAGCGGCTGGCGGATCGGCGGATCACCATCGATCTGACCGATGCGGCCAAGGACCAGCTCGCCCACGACGGGTACGATCCTGTGTACGGTGCTCGACCGCTCAAGCGATTGATCCAGCAGCAGATTGAGAATCCATTGGCCAAGCGGATTCTGGCGGGCGAGTTCTCCGACGGCGACCACATCGAGGTCGACGTGTCGGGCGAGACCTACTCGTTCGCCAAGACTCACGAGGTGCTGGAAGGGGAGTTGGTGGAGTAGGCTCTGTGTGAAAAAGGAGCTCCTCGCAACGGTGAATCGTTCGGAACACTGGAGGTGACCCGCCAAGGGCACGCGAGCCTACATATCCGCCAGATCGAATGGGAATGCCGTTGAATCGGCTCACGACTTCAGATATGCTACACTGAAGGAACACTGAGTGGGGCACGTCCTCTCGTGCTGCCTTGGACAGTTTGGTTGTGTCTGCGCCGAGGCGCTAGACGTGACCAGCATGAAGGCTCGCGACCGTTCTGTGCGTCTGCTTCTGGAGGATGATGATGGGAACTACTCGGACGACCAGCCAAAGATCGCATAGGGGTCGGCGGATCACTGTCGCTTGTCAGTGCGGGAAACTGCACCTGGCTCTGTTACGTTGCTTGCTGCTCGCACTAACTACTCTGATCGGCACAACTAGTGCCACCCCCGGTGTATTAGAGATTGTCAATACTGTTGATCCCCCGTACTCCAGCAGTCTCTGTAATGTTGCTCACAGGCCAGGGGCCTCTGAGGGATATGATACTTACGACAGCCTATATTACCCCATGTTTAATCCCTCTGGGATAAGTGGCAAGATAGTCTCCACAATTCCTGGATATGAGTTGGACATTGACCATAGGCCTGAGGAAAGCCTGAGTCGAGTAGACTTGGAGTTGAGTCTCATATCTGCATCAGGATATCCCATAACCATTGCATCCGCAAATGGGCTATCGATGAGTATGCCCCTTGCTCAAGGCTATGGCTATGACTTCGGAACCAAACCAATAACACTGCGCCTAGACAATGGGCAGAGGTACGATGTTAGAGTGTTAACCGCTAACGGAACCCAAACAGCCGTTGTCTTATTGGCAGACCTGAATGGAACCTACAACTCAGAAGAGGTCTACGCTACGCCCGAACTTCATTTCAGACATGTAGCGGATCTGGACAACGATGGTGATGTGGATTTATGCGATTATTCGGTATTGGCTCAGAATTGGTCTGGATCCGGTGGAGCGTTGACAGGAGATATTTCCGGCCCTGACGGCATCCCCGACGGTGCAGTTGACGTGGATGACGTCACGGCGCTTGTGGACAACATGACAGGCCCGCAATAGAGACACAGCCAGGGCGAGGCAGGCTCAGGATAACAGACGGTGGGCATGCCCAAGACCCGCGGACCCGTAGGGGCCGAGGGCGCGGGCATGTGAGAATAAGGAACAGGTTGCTTTTGTGAACTAATCGTGGCCTTGCGTACAAGGCCCATGACGTCTTTTTTCATTTGCTCTTTGCTGAGTCGCTGGGTATAAAAGCTTCTGGCTGTCCGGGAGCGGGCGGTTTGCGGCATGTTGGCAGGCGCTTACGGGGTCGCTGTCGGTTTCGCGAAGACATGCCCGCGCCGTCGACCTCGGACGAAGCCGAGTCCTCGGGCTTGGGCATGGCACCCGAGGGAGGCGTGCGCGAAGGAGGAATGCGTCGTTACTGTGGATAGATCGTGCCAGTTGATCCGGACACGCGGCTGACATGGCAAGTCAGACCAAATACAAAACGGGCAGGCGATACAACGAGCCCGGGCATGCACACGCGCTGACCTTCAGTTGCTATCAGCAGAGGCGTTTTCTGGCGCGCGATCGCGCTCGCCGATGGCTTATCGACGCGCTGCAACTCGCACGAACCAAGCATGGTTTTTCCCTGTGGGCGTACGTCGTCATGCCGGAGCACGTGCACCTGGTGATATTCCCGCGCAAGGACTCGTACTCGATCAGTGACATCCTGGCCGACATCAAGCAGCCGGTGACACGTAGGGCCACCAGATATCTTCGCGAGCACTCGCCGCAGCACTTGGCCCGCATGGGGAGTCGCAAGCCAGGCGGCAGGGCGGTACATCGCTTCTGGCAGCGTGGCGGGGGCTACGATCGCAATCTGTTCGATCCTGAGGCGGTGCATACAGAGATCGACTACATACACGCTAACCCCGTCCGACGCGGGTTGATTGAACAGCCGGAGGATTGGGTGTGGTCGAGTGCGGGTTACTACAGCGGGCACGCAGACTGTCTGCTCGCGCCTGATGTCGAGGACCTACCCTCGTTAACGGGTGAAAAGAAGAGAGGCCGTTAACGGGTATGTACATGCCCGCGCCGCTCGCCTCGGACAAGCCGAGGCGGCGGACTTGGGCGTGGCAGTCGCGGGGCTGCCGTTTTCGCGAAGACATGCCCGCGCCGTCGACCCGGACAAACCGAGTCGTCGGACTTGGGCATGCCACCCGAGTTTGAGCACCCGCGCGCAATCCCGGCGCGCCAGGACGCGCCCTACGTACTGCCCAAGTCGATCGCGATGGAGAAGACACTGCTCGAGGAGCAGTTCGACAGGGCTCACTGTCTGAAGACAGTGGCACACGGCAAGCCAAGTGGTGGGTCACGACCCACCCTACCGCTACCCATATGTTCATCGTGTCCCCCGCCCTTCAAAGGACGGGCCACCCAACCCACCGTACCGCCACTCCAGTCCAGGTGGTGGGTCGCGACCCACCCTACGGCTCAGCCACACTGCAAGACGGCCGCGCCGTCGATGCGGCCGGCGTCGAGGCGTTGCAGCACGTCGTTTGCATCTTGCAGGTCGTAGGTTTCGACGGTGGTATCGATGGGTATACGCCCGGCCAATTCCATCAGCTCGTGGCCGTCCCGGCGCGTGGCGGCGGTCACGCTGCGGACCGTGCGCTCGTAATAAAGATGCTTGTCGTAGTCCAGCTCGGGCACGGGCGACATGTAAATGCCCGCCAGGGCCAAGACCCCGCCACGGTCGAGCACCCGAAGCGCTTCACGCACCAGCCAGCCGGCCGGGGCAAAGATGACCGCGCTGTCGAGCTTTTCGGGCGGATCGTCTTGCGCCTGGCCGGTCCAGACGGCGCCGAGCTGTCGGGCGAGCTTGCGGTGTGACTCACTGCGACTAAACACGTACACCTCGCAGCCTCGGTGGACGGCCACCTGAATGGCAACATGGGCCGACGCGCCGAAGCCGTACAGGCCAAGCCGCTTGCCCGAGTCGAATTCGGCCAGCTTCAGCGAGCGGTAGCCGATGATGCCGGCGCAAAGAAGCGGAGCGGCCGCCGCGTCGTCCAGGCTGTCGGGAACACGATACGCGAAATCTTCCAACACCACTGCGTACTCGGCATAGCCGCCGTCGATGTCGTAGCCGGTGAAGCGGGCGTTGGGGCACAGGTTTTCGTCGCCGCGCCGGCAGAACTTGCACGTCCCGCACGTAGCGGCCAACCAGGCGGCGCCCACCCGATCGCCTACCTTCAGCGTACGACACGCAGGCCCGCACTTCTCGACCACGCCGACAATCTCGTGACCGGGTATGAGAGGGCGTTTGTGCAGCGGCAGCTCGCCGACCACGGTGTGCAGATCGGTGTGGCACACCCCGCACGATTTCACCCGCAACAGCACCTGCCCGTCGCCGGGCTCGGGTATGGCCACGTCCCTGCACTCCAGGGGTGCATTTTTGACTTTGCAGGGCTTGTCCAGCACCATTGCTTTCATCGCTTGCTCCTTTGGCGACCGCCGTGCCGGTGACCGGTCAGTGTAGCACTCGCCAGACCGATCTGCGACCGCATTGGCGTTAGCGAGACCGTGGAGCGGGCGATATAATCGATCGGCAGGCAGGATCACGTTGCCGGGAGTATCTCTTGGCGTCGAAGAAGAAGGCGAGCGAAAACCACGTAGACCATCGTTGGCGTGTACTTATCATCGGTACGCTGGTAGTGGGCGCGGCACTGCGCATCGCGCTATTCGGGGCCACCCAACCAAGAATCGCATACGACAACCATATCGAAGTTGCCCTCTACCACGCGACACACGGGAAACTTCCCGAGCCCGACGCCCTGTGGCAGGCCTACCAGCCGCCCCTGTACCACCTGCTCGGCTCGGCCGTCTATCGGCTGGTCGCCGGCACGACCATTGCCGACCATCGGTGGGTCGCCCAGCAACTTCAGCAACGTTACGGCCTGGAGGCGGCGATACCGTTCATGGCCCGCGCCGACGCAGACCAGACCGCTCTGCCCGATCAACCCGAACTGGCCGGGCCGATGCGACGCCATCTCGCCGGGCTCAAAGCGATCCAGGGCATCAGTCTGGTGGCGGGCCTGGCCACGTTGCTGTTGGTCTGGGCGACTTTGCGGAGGGTGTTTCCCGAATCAGCCTGGGCGCAGTGGGTCGGCTTGGCGGTGATCGCTCTGTTGCCGCGCCACATCTACATGTGCGCAATGGCCACCAACGATTCGCTGGGCTACGTGTTCATCACGCTTGCGATCTACCTTCTTATTTGCTACGTGCAGCATCCCACTTGGCCGACATGCCTCGGCTGGGGATTGGCGGCCGGGCTGGCGATTGTGTCCAAAGGGACAGGGCTGGTCCTGCTTCCGGTCGGCGCAACGGTGTTGGGCGTCGAGTTGATCAAGCAAGTCGTCCGCAGGGGGCGGTATGGGCTGCTCGTGGTTCAGGCGATGACGATGCTGGTCCTGGCGGTCGGCATCGGCGCGTTGCACTACACCCGACTGGCCGTTCGCTACGGCAATCCGTTCGTCAGCAATGCCGACATCACACCGCGGCGGAACATGGAGCTTCAACCTCCGGGCCGCGACAACCTGCGCTTCGTGTCGCTGCGACCGGGGCAGCTCTGGCGCCGACCGTTCATCCACCAGGACACGGTCGGTAGCTGGCCCACTGCGGTCTATGCGCGAATGTGGTTCGATTACGAGCCGTGGTTCACCCAATGGCGCCACGCACCCATGAAGCCGTTCCTCTCACAGTGCTACGCCCTGGCCGCCCAACCCGGTAACACGCTGTGGACCGGTCTGCTTGACTGGCCCGATGAGTTGGCCCCCAAAGCTTTGGTCTGGCAAGGTCGTATGCTCTATCTGGCCGGCCTGCCCGTTGCGCTACTAATCCTGTTGGGCCCGATCACGTTGGGGCGACGGAACCTCGAACCGGCGTGTTTGACCGTGCTGGCGTTGGCCGCGTTTATGGTGATGCTGGTTATCGCGCAGTCGATGCAGCGGCCGAACTTCTGTTCGTTTAAGGCAGCGTACGTGCTGGCGGCGTTGGTGGCGCTGGCCGCTTGGGCAGGCGCCGGCGCCGAGTGGCTCGTGCAGCGGCTTGGGCGTGCAGGCCGTGCGATCGCGGTGGCCGCCATCGGGCCGATGGCCCTGGCCAGCATGGTCCACTTTGCTTACCTGTCGACCGCTTACGCCAAAGCCCCAAGCATGTGGTCGAGCCGGGCGTTTTCCGGCGGCTACGATCGGCAGGCTCGTGCCTTTCTCGCACAAGGCGACGTGGGTCAGGCCGCCAGCGCGTCTGTCATCGCCGCCCGGATCAAAGAAAGCAACGCCGATTCGTGGGTTCGTGCGGGCCAGCTTTTGCAGAGGACCGACCGTCGACAGGCGGCGGCTGAGTGTTTCCGCAGGGCGCTGGCCGTCCAGCCCGACGACGTGGCTGCGTATGTTGGGCTGTACGCTCTGCACGCGGGTCAGCAACGTTTCACCGAGGCCATCGAGACGTTGAGAACGGGCTTGCGTCATACCCCCGACAGCCCGCTCTTGCTCAACTCGCTGGCCTGGATGTTGGCTACATGTCCCCAGCCAGAGCTTCGCGACGGGCCGGCGGCCGTGCGTTTGGCGCAGGGGCTGGTTCGGCGGGATGGAGGCAAGGACCCGCGCTTTCTGCTGACTCTGTCAGCCGCCTACGCCGAGACAGGACAAACGGATCCGGCGCGACAGACCGCCGAAGACGCCCTGAAGCTGGCGCGTCAAACCGACCAGCCCAGACTTGTAGGATTGATCTCGAAGCAGTTGCAGCAGTATCGCGAGGCCACCACGGCACCGAAATGACGCCATCGGCCGATGTGTCCGTGACAGATCAAGGCATCGGCGTGAGTCGGCACGCGACGTGGTTACGACGACGCAGGCTGGCGTTTTGCAGCCAGCCCGCGCGCCGATTGTTGGCGGTCCGCCCAGGCCCCGTCGGCGGTTCGCCAGTGGCTCTGCGGGAAGCGCCCGCTATCCGTTTGCCGGGACCGACCGTTCCCAGACCAGCTTGCCGGAACCGGCATCGAGCGGACGCAGCACAACGTCTGTCCCAAGCCAGCGTTGAGACGCCAGCCAACTGACGTCGATCCTGCTGCCCGCCTTGCGCAGCACACCGGGCCAGCCCGAGTACTCGACGACCTGACACGCCCACCGAGCAAACGGCTCACAGACAGGACGCCGCTGGACGACACACGTCTCTTGCACGGCCTGGCCTGCCGACACCTTGTCGGGCATCTGGACCGGCTTGGCCTCGGGCAGCGGGTCGGTCGTCTGCTCTATAGCAGCAGGCGCGGGCTGCTGGTCAGCCGGAGCCGCCTCTGCGGGCTCGGTCTTCGGCGTAGCCGACACGTCCTGCGTCCAGACCGACGCTTCGGCATCGTGGAACCATATCGCCTGTGGTGTCTCTTGCTGCCCGGCGGGGCAGGCGATGATCAAGACCTGCGGTGCGGGCGACGGCCTTGCCGACTCGGCAGACTCTTCACACGTCGCCGGGCGAGCTGACGTCTGTTCGACAGGTTCGGCCACGGGCAGCGCGTCGGCAGCGACCGGTTCGCTTTCCTCGGCAGTCGCAACGGGCTCGTGCTCGACCACCTCTTCGACGGGCTCCTGAGCAGGCGCCTCAGGGACCGGCTCGACGACCACTGCGGCCTCCATCGCTGTCGCGGCAGGTTCGACCGCTGCGACCGGATTTGGAGCCGGTGTCTCGGTCGAGTCGGCCTGCTCATCCAATGCGGGCGCTTCGGCCGTCGCCTCGACCTTGGGGCCTTGCGAAGCGGCAATCAGGGCGTCAGTCTGCTTCAGTTGGGCGCGGGCCTTCGCCCAGTTCGGGCGCAGGGCCACTGCGCTTGCGAACGCGTCCCGCGCTTGCTCGGCGCGACGGTCGTCGCGATGCAGCACGCCCATGTTGAAATAGGCCTCGGCCAACGGCATCGCCTGTGCGAACTGGGCGAACGCATTATCCGCATCGCCCTGCTTGGCCAACGCCACAGCCAGGTTGACTTGTGCCCGCATGAAGGACGGCTTGAGCTGAAGCGCGTTGCGTAGCTCGACTTCAGCATCCTGCCAGCGCCCTTGTGCCATATAGCTGAACGCGAGGTTGTTGCGCAGATACGCAGCATCCGGAGCGCGCTGGATGGCCGAGACATAGACCTGGTCGGCTTGCTCCCAATGCCCCATGCGAGCCAGAACCGCACCGAGGCGGTTGTACGCCTGGAGAAACTCCCCGTTGAGCGCGACGGCCTTGCGGTACTGCTCGGCCGCCTGCTGCAACTCGCCCCGTCGCTCGAACAACCTTCCTGCCGAGAAGTGCGTCATGGGCAGAAGCGTCGGCTCGGGGGCAGGTTGGGCTCGAGCCCGCGCGTCGGCGTTCACTTTGGCCCAGTTGGCGTCCTGGGGCGTCGTAACCAACTCCTGAGTCGCGCCGCACCCGGACAGACACACCATTGCCGCGATCACGCATCCATGCTTTATCGCCGCCATCTTACTGCTGGCCTCCCAATCCCCCTGTTGTCACGCTGCCGTCTTGCTGGTCACCGCGACTGGCCTTGTAGACCACGACCGCCTCCTCGGCATCCATGCCGTACGCGCCGGGCAGACCGGCGGTAACTTGAACCGCCTCCTCGTCCACACCGTTGGTAACGAGGAAATGACGGATGCTGGACAGTCTCTGCCTGACCAGGCGGCCGTCCTCGACCCGGTAGTCGTACCGCAGCGTGCCGCCGTAAAGCTTTAGCAGCTTGGCGTAATGCTCGAGCCGCACTTGCCCCAGGCTATTCAACTCGGCCGTGTGGGGCACGAAGTGGACGTCGGCCACAGACATGTCTGCGGCGGCCGCATTGCCGGTCATCGCCAGGTACGGCTCTTGCATCGGATGTGGGTAGTCGCTGTAGCCCTGTGGCGGGGCATTCAGCCGGGAGGAGGGCTCACTGCATCCAACCAGCACCACACCACACACCAGCACTCCCGTGCAAACAATGGTTTTCATCTTCAGGCTCCTTCCTGCTTGCAGGGCGATGCGTCCTTACATCGCATTTGTGGATTTCGAAACGTCCTTGTGAAGGCGGGAAGTACTCCATCGTCCCGCTCTATAGCGCGCCGCTACCCATGGTCTCGATCAGACTCAGCGCCGCCGGTCCGGCCAGCACCACGAACATGGCCGGGAAGATGAAGAAGATCAGCGGCAGCATCAACTTTACGGCCGTCTTCTGCGCCCGTTCCTCCGCTGCTTGACGTCGCTTCATCCGCATGGTGTCCGACTGATTGCGCAATGCCTTGGCGATGCTGGTTCCGAATCGCTCGGCCTGGGTAATGATTGCCACGAGTGATTTCACCTCGGACAGGCCGCTTCGCACAGCCAGGTTTTCCAGCGACTCGGCGCGAGGTACACCCATCTGCGTCTCCATCGACGCAATTTGCAACTCTTCACACAGCTCCGGATGCACTATCGCCAACTCGTCACTGACGCGCTGGATGGCGGCGTCGAGGCCCAGGCCCGATTCGACCGAGATGACCATCAGGTCCAGAGCGTCGGGCAGGCCATGGGCGATCTTCTCGCAGCGTTGGCCCGTCGACAACCGCAGCCACATGTTCGGCAACATGAAACCCGCCCCGCCCACGAAGACCGTCCATCCCATCAGCGCCACGGAGTCGTAGCTGCGTGTCCACATTACGAGGAGCGTCACCACGCCAAGCCCGACACCCAGCAACGTCTTGCTGCCGAGAAACAACACCGGCGCCGAATCGCGGCGAAATCCTGCGTTGGCCAGCTTGATCCGCAACAGCGATTGCTCTTCGTCGCTGCGAGGCATCATCGGCTTCGACAGCAGTGGTGCCGCCTTCTTGAACAGGCCGGCCGTGGCTGATTGCTTGGCCTTGGCTTTGGCCTTCTTGCCAATCTGGGCCTTCTCGTCGATCGCTCGTTTGCCTTTGATACGGCGGGCGACCGCCTGCTTCTTCTCGCCGCGGCGAGGCAGGACCGAGTACACGATCAGCGCCAGGCTGACAACCACGAGAATTCCCATGATAGTAAGCTGACTCATCTTCTTCTTCCCTTGGGCCCGGCGCCCCGTTTGGTCTTTAGACCTTGATGTTCACGATCTTCCGGATCATCGCCCATCCGAGGAGCATCATCACGCTGGCGGCCACCAGCATGATCCTGCCCTTGGGGTCGTACAGCAGGACCGACGCGTAATCCGGATTCAGTTGAAGCTCCGCGAAGAACACAATGATCGGCAGGGCCAGCAGCACCGCGCCGGACAGTCGTCCCTCGGCCGTCAGCGCCCTGACCTGACCGAACAGGCTGATCCGGTCGCGGATGACCGCGCCGATGTTGTTGAGGATCTCCACCAGATCGCCGCCGGTCTGCCGCTGCACGAGAACAGCCGTCACGAAGAAACGGACGTCGAGCATGTCCACTCGATCCGCCATGTTGGTCATGGCCTCCTCGAGCTTGATGCCCAGGTTCTGCTCGTGGAACACACGCCCGAACTCCGTACCAACCGGATCCGGCATTTGCTGACTGACCAGATGAATTCCACTCGCCAGGGAGTGCCCCGCCCGCAGCGCCTGGCTGATCAACTCAAACACATCCGGCAACTGCATCAGCAATTTGCTCATTCGCTTCCTGCGACGCACCAGCACGTACATCAGCGGGAGGAACACGACCAGCAGGGCAACGCCCATGCTCGTGATCGGCCCCACATGCACGAGAAGCAGCAGGCAAAGGACGCCGGCGGCCGCTGCGACCAGGTTCATGAGCATTCGGGAGGCCGACCAGTCGATGTTGGCCTGATCCAGCATCCGCTGGAGCTTCGGCACGAAGCTCAGCTTCCCGATGATCTTGTCGATGCCGATCGGCTCGGCTTGACGTGCCCGCCGACGCAGCACCTGACTTTTTATATCCTTATCTGTCTTCTTCCGGTCGCCCGCGCCGGATCGCTCCTTGAGACGGTCGATCATCCGCTTCTGGTTGGTCTTGCGCAGATCCATCACGACCTGGAATACACCAAAAGCCAGAAGCACAGATCCCGCCAGCGGCAAGAGCAAAAGCAACGTGCTCTTCATGCTGGCTGACATGCCGAGGATCTCAGTCATGGTTCACGCTCCCACCTGGACCCAGAACCGCTTTTTTTTGCCGAGCCCGCACCTGGCCGCACGGACACCGGGCTACTCGTCCTCTGATTCATTCCTATTCCCATCCTCGTCTGACATCAGCACCTGACGCTCAAACAGATCCGTATCGACTTCCGCACCGGCGGCGGCCACTCGCTCCAGGAACGAAGGCCGGATACCGGTTGCCACGAAGTGTCCGTACGCCCTCATTCCGGCACTGATACCGAGTTGCTCGAACGTAAAGATGTCCTGCATGGTAATGGTGTCACCCTCCATGCCCTGCACCTCGGTCACACTGGTAATCTTACGCGGTCCGCCGGTCAGACGCTGAACCTGTACGATGACGTCGATTGCCGAAGCGAACTGCTGTCGAACCGCCTTGATCGGCAATTCGAACCCAGCCATCATGACCATCGTCTCGACACGCTGCACGGCGTCACGCGTGCTATTGGCGTGAATCGTGGTCAGCGAACCGTCGTGCCCGGTGTTCATGGCCTGAAGCATGTCCAAGGTTTCAGACCCGCGGCACTCACCCACCACGATGCGGTCCGGCCGCATACGTAGACTATTGATGAGCAAATCACGAATAGCGATCCGCCCCTTGCCCTCGATGTTGGCCGGACGCGATTCGAGACGCACCACGTGCGGCTGACGCAATTGCAGTTCCGCCGCGTCCTCGATCGTCACGATCCGCTCCGTCGAAGGGATAAAGCTCGAAAGGTTATTCAGGAGCGTCGTCTTGCCGCTACCCGTCCCGCCCACGATCAGGATGTTCATCCGTGCGGCCACGCACGCCTCGAGAAAGTCGCGCACTTCCTGCGGGCATGACCGGAACCGGATGTAGTCATCCCAGGTAATCGGGTCGGCCCCGAACCGCCGGATGGACACCGACGGGCCGTCAATCGCCAGCGGCGGAATGACCGCATTGACACGCGAGCCGTCCGGCAGGCGCGCATCCACCATCGGGTTGACCTCGTCGCAGCGCCGTCCCACCGCCGAGACGATTTTGTCGATGACGTGCATCAGATGCCCGTCATCCTTGAATTGAACCTCGGTCATCTCCAAACGGCCTCGCCGTTCGATGTACACCTGGCGTGCCCCGTTGACCAGAATGTCACTGATCGTCGGATCCGCCAGCAGCACCTCCAGAGGCCCCAGACCGAAGGTCTCATCCAGCACTTCAGAGATCAGTCGCTGTCGCTCCTGGAAGTTCAGAAGCGCGTTCTCTTCCTCCGCCAGCGACGTGACGACCTCGCGGACCTCCTTGCGAAGCTCCTCCGAATCCTCCGACAGAGTCGTCATGTCAAGTTGTTCGACGAGCTTACGGTGGATGCGGTTCTTCAGCTCGTAGAACTGATCGAGGCGCTCCCGGTTAACCTTGGAAGGTTTGCTTTCCTTTGGCGGCGCCTCGGCTACCGCCGTCGCGCCGGCGCCGACCGCTTTGCCCATATCGCCTGTCGTTGTGCCGTCTTTCTTTTTGCCGAACAATGCATCCACCCCTTATCGTATAAGAGCTACTTGCTGAACAGACCTCGCAGCACGCCGCCATTCTTCTTGGCCTGTCCCTCGGCTTCCGTCGCCGCTTCCGGGCTACAGATACGTTCCGCCAGCTCGTGAAGGCTCTGGCGGACCTTCGATTTCGAGGCCGACAACGCCAGCGGCTCGCCCAGGTTGATCGCCGCACACACCGCCCTGAAATCGCTGGGAATCGACCAGAAAATCTTACGATTCAGAGTTGCCTCAACGTGCTCCTGCTCCAGGTAGCCCGACTCACGCGTCGAGCGATTGCAGACGAGTTGCACGCGGTCGAGGTTGTAGCCATGCTGGGCCAACTCGGCGAGTATGCGATCACTGTTCCGCACACTGGTGACCAGCAACTGCATGACAAGCAGGTTCACATCCGCCATATCGAACACCACTTGCGCCCCGGCGTCGAAGCGATGTGGCCCGTCGACCACCACATAGCTGTGCAGTTCCTGGAGCGCCGCCAGCACGCCCGCCGCATGCGCCGCCGAGATCTGCTCGGCCTGCGCGAAGTGATGCGGACGGGCCAAAACGTGCACTCCCGACTCGTGCTTGACCATCGCCTTGGAAATAATCTGCTGATCCAACTGTTCGTGCGTCTCGCATAGCTCGGCGATCGTGAAATTGGCCTGCACGTCGAAGAACGTGGCCACCTGACCCAGGCGGAAGTCCAGGTCGACGACAGCCACGTCGCTGCCGCCCACGTCGGCCAACTCTACCGCCAGGTTCGTAGCCACGGTCGTCGCACCAACTCCTCCGGCGCTGCCCATTACAGAGATCAGTCGCCCGCGAACTTCGGTGGCCGGCTGCTGCTGAGCCACTCGCTCCAGCGCCTCGGTGAGCTGCTCTCTGTCGATCGGCTTGGGCAGGAACTCCTTGACCCCCGCCCGCATGGCCGCCAGCACCAGATTGCTGTCCGAACTGGAACTGACCACAAACACCGGCAGGCCCGCGCGAGCGGAAGTAATCTGCCGGACCAGCCCCATGATCGGCTCGGGCGCCGGGTCGAGGTTCACCAGCACCACATCGGCGTTGAACTGCCCCATGGCCTGAGGCAACAGCGATGGCTCGTCGATCTCCGCGAGGATCTTGAGACCGTCCACGCCGAGCAAGTCGCCGCGCAGGGTCTTGCCGTAGTCCTCGTCCGCGTTGAAGACGATGACCCGAATCACGTGTCCCATCGGTTCCTCGGGGCCCGATCGCCATCGCGCTAATCGGGCAAAAGCCGTCCCTGTCCCGCGGGCCTTCTCGGCCCGTAACTCAACCGGCCAGAACGGGCCTTTTCTGCCCGTCGCGGCAAAGACCGCCTGCATAGGAGCCAACACGTTCGGGCCGGACCAAGCCGGTCAGTTGGCCCATCGCCGTCCATCCCCACCCTACGCTCATTCCGCTTCCTCGGATTCCGCCAGACCCCACGGTCCTTCGAGCGGCACGGCCGAACCCTGAGCCACCGGCTCGGCCTCGGTCACCGTCTCGTCCGAATCCGGGACCGGCTCCTGTTCAACGGAGCTGCGGACGTCACCTTCAAGCACACCCAGCCCGAACAACTCGTAGTCATTCGGTTCGATCATGTCCTCACCCGGCAGAGGCGTGTTGGCCTGATCGGGATTCATGGCCTCGGCCAACTCCGGCGTAACCAGGATCATCAACTCGGTGTTGCTCTTCTGATACTCCACGGAGCTGAACAACGCCCCGATAATGGGAAGATCTCCCACGCCAGGCAGTCTCTGGGTAACGCCGCGAATTCGCTCGCTCAGCAGGCCGGCGATCGCCACGGTCTGGCCGCTGCCCAGTTCCACCGTCGTCTCCGCTCTGCGTTGCGTAATTCCCGGAACCACGAACCCTGCGAACTGCACGGCCGTGCTGAAGTCCGGCTCGCTCACCTCCGGCGCTACGCGCAGCCGCACCATCTGACCACCCACGACCGTCGGCGTGAAGTTCAGGCGAACGCCGTATTCCTTGTACTCGATGGTGATCGTGTCGGAATCCTGCGGAATGGGCACCGGAAACTCGCCGCCCGCCAGAAACGTTGCCGTCTGGCCGCTAATGGCCATCAGGTTCGGTTCAGCCAGGATGCGCAGCAGCCCGTTCTCGCGCAGCGCCTGCACGAACAGCTGCATCTCAATGCTGGGAAAGCCCAGCGAGAACGTGGTCGCCGTCGAGATCGGTATACCGTCCTCGCCGGTCAGGAACGGAATCGTCCGCGTCACCAGCGAATCGGCCGATGCACCCATACTGATCGGGTTGATCCCGCCGATCTGCGACACGACGAAGGCATCCTGGAAGTGATCGCCCGCCATCCAGCCGTTCACGCCCAGACGCCGAAGGGCGCTTTTGCTCACCTCGGCCACCGTGCAGCGCAGCAACACCTGCTGCACGCCCGCCACCCGCATCTGGTTGTGCACCTTCTGCGAGTAGATACTGGCCAGGTTCATGACCCGGTCGGCCGACGCCGGATCCGGCACCGCTCCGTTGAGCACGAGCGTATCCAGCATCGGCTCCACGCGAACGCGCGCCAGCGGCGCGCTTCGGCGGATTGCCTTCTCGAGTTCGGCCTTGTCGAAGATCACCGCCAGATCAAGCAACTCCTGCTGCTGGTCCGACGTCCACAGGATCAGTTGCGTCGCACCGAAGGCTTTGCCCGTCACCAACAACTTCTTGGGCGAAAGCACCACGACGTCGGCCACCTCGGGCGCCGTCACTGACGCCCGCCGAATCGGCAGGTTCGTGTCAATGATCAGCGACTTGTTCAGCGATACCGTGATGCGCCTGGAATCCGTGGCTACTTCGCGCACCTGCACGACCAGATCGCCATTGGTCTGTATCGCCTGGCCCCCTTCAGCGGGTTGCTGCCCGGCGGCATAGCTGCCACTCAGCAGAACGACCCAGCCGGTCAGCATCGCTGACAGCCATACAGCGCCGCGCGATCGCGTAGCCCAGTCGATCCGTCTTTGACCATCCCTGTCACATTTCATCCGTCAATCCTCCGTGACCTTTGGGTCGTCCTATTCCCCTTCAACAACGTTACGACTCTCTTCCGCGCTGCCTCCTGTCGCGGAAAACGTACTGCTGGTTCCGGAACTCAGGCGGTTCAACACGCCCAATCCGCCGGATGTCCAGCCCCCCGAAACGCGGCCACCTGAACCTGCCGCGTGTCTCGTCGAGTAATTGACCGGGTTCGGCGAACCCGCCTCCATGCCGGTCATCAAATCCATCGAGCCCGTATGCCGGAACGTATATCGCTTGAACTTGGTGCCCTCTGCCACCTCCACCATCCAAGGCCCCACGTCCACCGGCATACCACCCGCAAGGGCCGGGTTGCCCCCTGCAACCATTAAACCGCTCGGTTTCGCCGAGGAGGCTGCGAGGCCCTGACCCAATCCGTGCACGAGGCCGCCCAGAACGGAGCCGCCACGGCTCTGCGCAGGCTGGACCTGCTCGTCGGCCAATAACTCATCCTGCGTCATGGCCGCAAACTGATCGGAGCTCTCGTCGACCCGACTGCGCAGCGCCAGGCGAATCTTGCCCTTCGAAGCCGCAAGATGCAGCTTCGGCACGTCACGCGGCTGGACCAGCAGCGTCACCGAGCGAGTGAGGTTCGCCTCGCCGCTGCCTTCGCTGGCGAGCGACTGCCCCACGGCCGCAACCTCCACGTTCTGGAGGATCACTTTGCTGATCGTGTCGCGCCTCCCACCGACGCTGGCCGTCATCACCGCCGCCACGTCCACGCGGCAGCCAGGCTGAAGGAAACCACTGACCTGCGTGTCCTCGTCCACCTTGACCGATACGGCCCGGAACCCATCGGGTATGAGGCTGGGCATGCCCGGGCTGGTGCCCGGCGGTGCCAGCACCGACCCCGTCACGGGAGCGCCCTTGGGGATCTCCGCGCGATTCACCCGTCCCACGACGTCCGATAGTGTGCTGAAGACGCCCGTGGGCGCTAGTTCCCTGGGCGTTTTCACCATCGTGACCATCTGATCAGTGATTCCAGTCGCCAAGGGAATCGAGCGTGCAGCCACGACAATGTCGACGGACGCCCCGCCTTGGTTGGCTCCTTTGGCCCTCTTGACGACGTCGAGCCCCATCTTGATCGCCACCAATCCCACCGCCAGCCCAATCACCAGGGGAATGAGTGCTTTGCTTTTCATGGCGCCTTCCTTCGACCCGCCCTGCGGGTCTAAACAGCCCTATACGATTAACACGCTCGACCGGCTCCGCCCTGCCCCGCCAAATTGGGCAGCCGGATCGCCGGTCCTGACTTCGCCCCGCAACTACACGCTACGAGGCCCGCGCTCCCTTCCCCTCGGAATGTATCCGTCCACGCCGCCCTACTGGGCGCGCTGCATGCTCGTGTAACTCAGCTCGCCGGGTACCAGACCTCCCAGGAAGTCGCCCACCAGGCATACCCGCTCATACGGAACCGACACGCTCACCGATTCGGTCAAGGTCGTTGGCGGGTTCGCTCTCTGAACCGTCACCGTGTATCCTGAGAGCTTCGCACTGCTCATGTATCTATCGACCGCCGCCTGGATGTCCTGCTGTGTAGTACCCGGCAAAGTCGCCACGCGGCACGCCTCGCTGGCAGCATGAACGATCGACTGCTGGCACATGAACAGATAGCCGTACTGAATGATCCCCAGCAGCAGCGTCAGCAGCAGCGGTGTCACCACCGCCATCTCCACCACTGCCGCTCCGCGGCGGCCCGTTCGCTTCTTTCCTGTTCTCATCACAGCACCCACCATTCCAAGCATTGACCCAAGAGCACGATCACCGATCCGATGCTCAGGGGAATCCCGTACGGCAGCAGCGCCGCACTGGAATCCAAACTCCGCACCGAGGCAAAATCACCGAACGCCGTCTCCAGTTTCCGCATCTTCACCATGATCAGGCCAAGGTTCAGCCAAGCCTGCGAGGCCTTGCGCGCCCATGCGATCATCGCGACGGCAATCACGCCGCCGATCACCCCGCCCACGCAAAACGCCACGAACGTCATCCATGGCCCAAACCACGCCCCGATCGCTCCCATCAGCTTCACGTCACCCGCGCCCATGCCCCCCATCGCCCACGGAACGATCAATACCCCCAAGCCCACCAGCAAACCGAGTCCGCTCGCCGCCAGGCCCGACCAGCCGAAGTACAGGCTCTGTGTGAGCAGCCCCGCCGCCGCCAGCGATGCGTTCAGCCAGTTCGGCACCTTCCGGGCCCGGTAGTCGATGATCGACGCAATCAACACCGCCGGAACCACCACCAGAATCGCTACCTGCCAGTACCCTTGTGCCGACATGCCACTCCATCCGATTGAAGACCCGTTCGTGTCCTACCGCTAACGCAAAACACACCGGCCGGCAGTCCCTTTCCCCGCCGACCAGCTCCTTTCCCGTCTACTCCGTTGAGTCGTAGGGAGGACCTGGCCCGAAGGCCAGGCCCCCCTCTTCGTGACTGTTACGACGCATCCAAGGCGCCGGCAACACTTCCGAACATCGTGTTGACACGGCCGCCCAGCGTACCGATGGCCGCGATGCAGACCACGATGATCAAAGCGAGCATCACCGCGTACTCGGTGGCCGTCGGGCCGTCCTCACTCTTCAGAAAGCTCTTGAGCGTCTTCATAACCCCTACTCCTTCCAAAAAAAGCGTGTGGCGTTAACGCCTATTTGCGACTTGCCAGCTCCCTGCCTGCAGCCGCGTGACTTTCCTGTCCAGCCTACCGCAGGCCGGACGTTCCGATCGGCGTATCCCTCTTCGCCGATCACACCGCTCTATGCTGTTCAGAGGCTTGCGGTCGAATCGGCCCCTATCGGCCGACCCATCCCTTCATCGGTGGGCCACAACTCACAGTCTGGCATGAATGGCGGCATTGGAAACATCGCCTACGATCACGGCAAGAGCAACTCGTTCGCATATTCAGCACTTACCTTGATCTCGCGACAACTTCCGGCGAACCGCACACTCAACATAAGAAACAAATCAAGAGCGGGCAAATACACCTCACGCTTTTTTCCCCGCAGCCGATGCAACGCTTGTCTTGAAACACGCTGCTCGGCGCGGCTCACCCGTATTATCGGTAATCCAAGTGCCTCGGATTGCTCGCGTTCCAATCAAATCCACGCGTGCCTCCCGCAACCAGATGGGCCCGCTTAAAGACAGGTTTCGCGTACACCGCGTCATGATGCTGGCAAACCCCCTTGCCAGTACTATCACAGGCGACACCCGGCCCGTTCACTCAGGCGTGCCACTTGCGTCACGTCCCAAATCGACGTAGCCTTGTGCCATCATGAGCACGAAATATGGATACTTCGACAACGACGCGCGGACGTACGTCATTACTCGACCCGATACCCCCGCACCGTGGTTCAACTACATCCACCACGGCCAGTACACGGGTCTGATAAGTCACACCGGCGGCGGCACGAGCTTTCGGCGCGACGCACGGCACATGCGCCTGTTGCGATACCGCTTCAACTCACTGCCCGCCGACCGCCCCGGCCGATACCTCTACCTGCGAGACGACCGCGACGGACATTATTGGTCGGCCACCTGGGCACCGGTCTGCACGCCCACCGACCAGATCGAATTCCGCTGTCACGTCGGACTGGGCTACCAGACCGTGATCGTGCGCCACCGCAACATCGAATCGACGGTCACCTACTTCGCCCCCGATAAAGGCGACTGTGAACTCTGGTGGATGAAAATCCGCAATCTCGGGCGTGCCACTCGTCGTATCAGCACCTACAGCTACGCCGAGTTCTGCATGTGGTCGCCCCAGCGAGACTCAAGCAACATGGATGCGCCCCCCAACACGGTCCGGATCGACCGAACGTCCGATAACGTGATCCTTCACAGCAGCTATACAGACCTGGGCACGAGCCTGGAGACGATGGACTTCATCCGACTCTGGGGCTATTTTGCCGCCAGCAGGAGACCGTCCGGCTACGAGATCAATAGAGAAGATTTTATCGGACGCACTCGATCTGAGGCCAATCCGATCGTTGTCGAAGCCGCCCAAAACCAGCGACGGAAACAACCCGTCGGCAACCCGCTCGGCAGCTTCACCCACCGCTTCACGTTACGGGCCAACCAGACGGTCGACCTGGTCCACATATTGGGTATCTGCGAGAAGAAAACCCAACATGTTGCGCCGGTGCGACGCTATCGCGACTTGAACAACGTCGCCAAGGCCTTCGCCAAGGTCAAGAGCCGCTGGGAGAAACAGTTGGCTTGCTGCCAAGCCAAAACACCTGACGCCCTGTTCGATGCGCTGTTCAACACGTTCAACCCCTACCAGGCAACGATGAACTTCCACCTGTCCCGCTCGCTGGGGCCGTGCTACACGGGCCTGGGCCGGGGCGTGGGCTATCGTGACACCAGCCAGGATTGTCTGGCGGTGATCAACTCGATGAGCGACCAGGTCAAGCAAAAGCTGGTGCTGCTGATGCAGAACCAGTTGCCGGACGGCACGGCCCAGCACAATTTCTTCCCTCTGACCGGCGAGGGCAGCGGCGCCGGGGCGTTCTTTGACGATCACCTCTGGTTTATCCTGACGCTCAACCAACTGATCAAGGAGACCGGCAACGAGAAGGTTCTGCGAGAGAAAGTCGCCTTCGACAGCAGCGGGTCTGGAAGCGTCTTCGAGCATGTACACCGGGCCCTGGATGCGGCGTGGCGCTTACGAGGACAGCATGGTCTCTGCCTGAGCGGCAAGGCCGACTGGAACGACAGCCTCAATCCGTTACCCGGCTCGGAGAGTCCATTCACCTCCATGCTGTTCTGCCGGGCCTTGGTCGATGCCGCCGAGCTGGCCGAGCTTATCGGGCAGAGGCGATTGGCGACGACATGGCGGCGGCGCTACGACGATATGAACAAGCGCATCAACCGCGTCGCCTGGGACGGCAAGTGGTACCGCCGGCACCTGCTGCCCAACGGGCAGCTCGTGGGCAGCCGCCGCTGTCGCGAGGGTAAGATCTTCCTCGAGCCGCAGGTCTGGTCGGTGCTTTCGGGCGCCGCCACGAGTAAACGGGCCCTGGCCGCCATGGACTCGGTCAACAGGCACCTGGCCAGGCCATACGGCATCAAGCTTCAGCATCCCCCGTTCAGTCAGTACGATCCCGATGTCGGCTCGGCAGGGATTTTCCGGCCCGGACTCAAAGAAAACGGGGCCGTATTCAACCACACCAATCCCTGGGCCGTCATCGCTGAATGCATGCTCGGACGCGGCGACCGGGCCTATGATTACCTCTGCCGCATCAACCCGTGCTACAAGAACCTCGATGCCGACACGTACGTCAGCGAACCGTACGTGTACTGCCAACACGTCGCGGCAGAGCCCCAACCCCATCAGGGACGCGGGCGAAACAGTTGGCTGACCGGCACGGCCAGTTGGAGCTATGTGGCCTTGTCGCAGTACATCCTGGGCGTGCGGCCCGACTTCGACGGACTCATCATCGATCCATGCATTCCCAGCAAATGGCGCAAGTTCGAACTTAGCCGGCGGTTCCGCGGGGCGATCTATGTCATCCAGGTGAAGAACCCCCGCCGTCTGTGCCGCGGGGTGAAGGAGCTGACGGTTGACGGCAAGCGCATCCGCGGATGCAAAGCGCCCGCCTTCGCCGATGGCAGAAAACACACAGTTGAAGCCACACTTGCCGACGCGTGATATCGGACCGCGCGGACTGTGCAGCGCCGCAAGGCGCCGTCAGCGAACGTACCCCAGCGACCTCAGATCGCGCAGCATCTCCCGGGACATCGTTGAATCCGTGTCTTCGGTGCCGGCGAGTTTGAAGTGCTCACGGAGGGATCGGACCGAATCGTCCAACTGCCTGGCCACCGCACGTATCCTGTCCAGCTCACCGGACGCCGACGCAGCGATCGACGTCTGCTCCATCGGATCGCGCCGCAGATCGTAAAGTTGCTCGTGACCCGTGATGTTGGAGCGGATGTACTTCATGCCATCGGAGATGACGGCTTGCTGATCATCGAAGAAAAGGTTGCCCGCACAGAGGATCGGGGCACGTCGGTAGTGCTCCGGACGGCCGATCAACAGAGGCAGCAGCGAATGATAGGACAGATGTTCGGGCTCGTACTCGATAGTACACAGGTCCAATATCGTAGGCATGACGCTGCCGGTACAGATCCGCTCTTCAACGCGGGTTGCGTTTATGCGACCGCGAGGAAGCTTGATCAGCATAGGAACGTGAATCAGCTCTTCGTACAGCGTGTGCCCATGATCCACGCCGCCGTGTTCCCAGAATTCCTCCCCGTGATCGGATAGGACCACGATCATTGCGTCCTGGTACAAACCCAGTTCGTCGAGCACCGCGAGAAACCGCCCGACGCAGTCATCCACGTGACGCACTTCGGCTTCATACAGCTGACGTATCCAATCTCGCTCCTCCATGGAAGGTATGAGGTAACCACCGCGTGCGTCCTTGGTGCCGGTGAAGGCGTTTCCAATCCTCGGAGGCGGCTCGCCGTCGGGCAGTCGCTCGGCCGGCGGCGTGTAGTAGCTGTGCGGGTCCAGGTAGTGCAACCAGAAGAAGAAGTCCTCATGCGCGTGCCCCGCCACCCACTTGCAGGCAAGGCGTGTCAGATCGGGCGATGAGGGGATACGTCGATAGCGATCCGGGGCCAGATGAGTAAGAATCCTTCCGGCCAGCGTCGAGCCCAGCGACGGCACGGGGTAGAACTGATACTCGTCAAAGCCCTTGGACAGATTGGATTCAGGAAGCAGGTAACGGTTCAACCCTACGGCTCCCGTGACGTAACCGGCCTTCTTCAGGTGCTCCGCCAGCGTGGGCAGATTTGCAGGCATGTGGGGAGACAGCTTGGTCGCCCGATGGACCGGCGGCGCCAGAGCGGTCATAATCGATGCAAACGAAGGCAGGGTCCACGAAGACGGTGCCACGGCTCTGTCAAAAACCACCGCGTCGCGGGCGATGCGGTCGAGGTTGGGCGTCGGCACGCCGTCGGGGTTGTAGCAGGACAGCATATCTGCACGGAGAGTGTCGATACTGAGCAGAATCACGCGCCTGATGTCGCGTCGTGTGTCGGTTGCACCGGAAGGCGACGCCCCCGCACGGTTGGGAGGTTGCCATAGCACAAGCGGAGCCAGCACGAGGGGAACAGCCGCCACCGCCAGGAAGCTCGCCGGCCTTATCTTCTGACCGAACCGCATCGCCAGCCAGACACACGCCACTACCGAAAACGCGAATCCGACGAAGAACATGTTGCCGCCCATGGCCGTCTGCGTCCGATAGGACCTCAGCCACACATAGGCTGTCAACAGAGACAACATGACCAGAACCATAAGACCCACAACTCTTGTTGCGCAGAGGAGTCTCTTCACGTCCATCGCAGCAGGGATCAATCGATAGCAAGCCACCGCGCCCAACACACCCAGCGCCAGCGACACGACGAGCTTGGTACTGACCCACGCCGCTACCACCTCGGGGGGTAGATAGATCAGATCGCTGACCGCTGCGGTGACGAAGGTAACCATAAAGAACGCCGCCACGGACAGAGCCAGCGGGATCCGTCGCCATCCACGCCGACCCCCGATAGCTCCAACGGGCAGCCATATCAGAACATAGAATATCAGACTCACCGCCGTCGTGACGGCAAGTGGCGGCAGGATAGACGAGATGCTTCTGAACGCTTCGGGCTGCGAACTCAGGATGCCAAGCAAGACGTCACACAAGCCCACCGCCAGTGCACAGGCACTGCCGATGCTCAGCACCGTCAGTATGGATGACGGCGTCCCCATGCCCCGGTCCTGTTGGATAGTCTGCGGTGTGGTCATGAGCTGTTCTCCTTGTCGCAGCAAAAGTGCCGACGCGACAGCACCTGGACCGGACCCGGTTCCGATAACCTCGCGCCCTGCGCGAGGTAGTGGAACGGTGCACGTCACAAGGGCTCATCGGTCATGCCCGAGGGTGGCTTGATGAGACATCTCGCTGGCGACATTGAGGCTGAGGATACTGCGGACCCGAACCCAGTCGTCGTAGCAGACAGATCGCCTGCCGCTACGCGGGGTCAGCCGTCCAGCAACGTCAGATTGGGTGCGAACAGAGCCGGCGAGGGGCAGCGAACGCGCTGACCGTCAGGCTGGCAGATCCCAGACCGGCGTGAACCACGCCACGTCCAGGGAGGCATCAAACTGCACAGCCACTTCACAGCACGACTCGTCCAGTGGCGTACATCGAACGACTTTGCCGCGGACCACTTCGAGCCGGCCCTCAGGACCAATGGGCATGTGCACTTCGACGGGGCAATCCAGCGCGAGCATACGAGGACAGACGAACATTACACCGCAAGCGGAGAGGTTTCGCGCGAACACGTCGAGCCGTCCGTCGGGATCGTCCGGTAATATGATGGCCATGGGGCGCGAGTTCAGTCCGCTTCGCGAGAAGGTTCGACGCTCGCCCGTATGCGTGTTGGACGTACGGCTTGTGGCGTCCATTCGATGACTCATCACGATGCGTAGCATCGACGTATCTTCGGCTCAGCTTCAGCTTGTTCCTGCCACGTTGTCCGTGGAGGCGACCCCGTGCGGTATCGGACCTGTTCCCGAAGAGGTACTCATTGGGCGTCGTCGCCCAGTGAGCGAATCCGCCTCATGATCAGCGAGGCCACCTCCTGGCGAGCCCGGCGGTGGGTCTGTCCGGCATACTCGGACAGATGGATCGGCTGGCCGAACCGCACTCTCGCTCGACACCGGCGAAAGAACGGCCAGACCACGCTTTGGCTGTAGCGCGTGCCACTGATGTGGACCGGCACGACGACGGCGCGGGTGTGGATCGCCAGCAAGGCCGCCCCGCCGCGCGGGTCGCGGACCTCGCCGGGCTGGGGGATGCCCCCTTCGGGGAAAATCCCCAGCACCTTGCCGACCTCCAACTGCCGCAGCGCCCGGCGGGTCGCCACGGTATCGACGCCGCTGCGGGTGACCGGCACACACTCGATCATCCGCAGGAGCCGACCGAAGGCCGGCAGATCGTAGTACTCCTTGCCGACCATGAAACCCATGTGACGGTGGGGACTGGCAGCCAGTAGCAGCAGCGGATCGATGCTGCTGGTGTGGTTGGCGACCACGATAACCGGGCCCGTCTGCGGGATCGTGCAGATTCCTTCACGCTTCAATCGGAAGTACCACTTGCAGTAGAATTCGTTGAGCCGCCGCCAGAAGCACTTGACCACGCCTAGCCCCGAGCGCCGCACCGAATCAATCAGGCTCGCCACACCCGCCAACCCCAGCCCGCCCGAAACGATCAGCAGGATGTACACCACGCTGCGATCGATCTGCTTCAGCGGAGCAAAGCCCAGCAAGCCGGTCGCCGCCAACAGGCCCGCCATGGACACCAGATCACTTATGCCGAACACGCGGCCTCGGGCATAGTCAGGGACTAGCCGTTGCAGCAGCGTTGTCACCACGATCAGCAAAGCCACGCCGAAGACACCCGCGCCGATCGTGAAGACGGCGCCCCAGAGCGGGTTGGCCGCCAGGCCGAAGCCGATCAGACACGCACCAGCACCCAACAGTGACCACGTGATCACCGTAGCCGCCCGCAGCGCTTCAGCCAGGTAACTAAGCAGGACCGCCCCCAAGACCATGCCCACTCCCATGGCGCCGCGAAACAGCCCAAGCTGCTCGATACCCATCTGGTACCGGTGGGACACAATCGGCGGAATCGTGCATTCGAACGTGGCCGCCGCCGTCCAGAAGAGCACCGTTACCAGAATGAGCTGCCGCACGCGCCCGTGGTCGCGAACGTATCGGACGGCTTCGGCCAACGAGGTCAGCCATCCCTCGCGATGAGACTCGGCCGGGCCCCAGCGAGGAACGCGAATCCACCATAGCAGCAGCGCGCTGCACACGAACGTCATCGCGTCGATGCGGAAGCTCCAGTGCACGCTCCACGCCGCCAGATACCCGCCGACGGCATAACTGCCCATCGAGGCGATAATCCCCAGACCGTTGCAGAGACTGTTGGCCCGAGTGAGCTGCTTGTCGGCTACCAGCTTCGGCAGCAACGCGATCCGAGCCGGACTGAAAAACGCGGCGAACACTCCCACCAGAAGCGGGGCTACCAGCGCCGCCTGCATCGGCGTCAGCCCGAGCGCCCCCTGCGTGGCAAACGTGAACCACCAGGCGATGGCGACGACGATGCCCGCTCGGGCCAGATCGGCCGTGATCATGATCCATTTGCGGCTTGCCCGATCCGCCAGCACACCGGCCAGCAAGCCGAAGACCAGAAACGGCAGGAAGAACGCAAACCGCATGGCCGCCTGGAGTTGCACCTGGCGGTCGCTATTCGGCGCGTCCATCAACTGCCATAGACCCAGCTCGTTGAGGTGATCTCCAAACGCGCTGATGGCGTAGGCAGCAAGAAGGCAGACAAAGCCGCGATTCGCCCAGAGCGGCCCGTTGCCACCAAAAGCATGTACCGACCGGTGGCCGGCGGATGGCTCTGCGTTCATCCGCCCCCCACCGTCGCAACCGGCGGGGTTACCGCCTGAGCCGGTCGACTCGATGAATGGGCCGCCAGCAGCGACGCGCACACACGCAACAGGCGCACATAGCCGGACATTCGCTTCGAACCGGCTTCCGCGGCGTTCAGCATCTGACGGGCCTCGTCCAAGCGGCCATCGCCCGCAGCAATCAAACCGCGTATGAGCATGGCAAATGCCTGACCGTGTGGCGGCCATATCTTCTCGTAGCGCTCGCACGCCTCGTGCAGACGCTCCTGCAACTCGTCCGCCTCGTCGTTCTGACCAAGCGCCTGACGGGCCCATATGGCATGCACCACGGCAACCGCTCTGCCGGGCGACCAGGGCCCCACCCAGTGACCCAGGTACCCGCCCTCCGCCGCTCGGCGCCATGCGTGGGCCGCTTGCTCGGGCTGACCGAGATCCTTCAGCACTCGACCACGCCAGTAGTGGATCGAACCGGCGCCTCGCTCGCGCGTCGGGCGCCCGATGTTGAGGTTGTCGGGGTACTCCAAGGCGGCGTCCAGATCGGCCAAGGCGGGCTGGCGGCGCCCCGCCTGGTAATGAACCATCGCCCGGCCCAGCAATGCCGCAGCATAGTGATCATGCAACTCGTAACGGCCCTCGGTAATGTGGAAACGCCGCGACAGGTACGTCTCGACGGCATCGCCATAGCGGCCGGCATCGAAGTAGGCTTCGCCCAGGCGGTGCGCCAGGGTGTCCCGCTCCGGCAGCATCCGCACCCCCCGCTCCAGAGCCTCTATCCGACTCGGCAGATTTCCCAACTCCTGACAGATTTCGTCCAGGTCAACATAGAACTCCACGACACGCCCATCGCGATCCAGGGCCTGGCGGAAGTACGAGGCTGCCTCCTTCGGTTGCTCGCCGGCAACAGCCGCCCCAAGACAGCGATAGACCATAGCGTCTTCGTGACCCAGTTCGATCGCACGGCGCCAATGGTCCACCGCCTCGCTCTGGCGGTCCTTACTATAGAGGACCAGACCGGCCAAGTAGTGTGCATTCGTATCGTCCGGATTCGCACGAAGGGCGGCCTCGAAAGCACCAAGTTCCTCCAGCCGGCTCGGCATGTCGCCACGGAGCGGTGCTCGCGCCGCCTGCTGGTGGAGGCGGGAGGCCTCGGTCGGGTCGCCGGCAAGCTCTGCCACAGACGCGCGCAGATACGAAGCCGTCGCCGAGCCCGCCGAGTCGGCATCGGGCCGCAACAGCCGCTCGGCCATCTCGTATAAACCCAACTCCATGTAGGCCGTGGCCGCCTCGATCCGCCGCTGCTCGTCCCGCACGGCCGGTAGTCCACCCAGTCGCTGCTCGTGAAGGACGGCAAGCTCCACCTGCGCGACAAGGTCCAGAGAATCACGTTCCATAGCCCGCAGGATGTGCCGACGGGCCTGGTCGGTCTGCCCAAGTTTGCGCAGCGCGATCGCTGTATACACCTCAGCCGACGTGTGCGGCTGGGGTCCGGCGGTCAGCGGACCCAATCGGGCAATGGCCTGCTGCCATCGGGCTGACTTCAGCAGCAGCTTGGCCCCCTCGATAACGGCCGCATCGCGCAGGTCACGATCGTGCCGGACGGCGTCGAACTGTGACATGGCCGCACCGAACTCGCCACACCGCGCCAGCGCCACACCGAGGTAGTAGCCGACCACGTCGGCGGCAACCTCATCGCTCGGCGAAGGCGGTATCTCCGCAAGCAACTGCCTGGCGTCGGCGGAAAGCCCTTGTTTGATCCGTGCGATACCCAACGCCAGCCTGATTCCCGCATCGCGGGGAAAACCCTCGAAGCCCTTCGTCAACCTGTCGATCGAGGCGGGCAGATTACCCCGCAGTTCATCTCGCTGGGCAAGTTGCACCGCCTGATCTGCGTCTTTCGCCTCAGGCACCTCCCATCGCCCGCGCCAAGGCTCGGGCTCGAGCAGCGGCTTGTCACCCCGGCTGTAGTGCCCATACCGATGAGCAACGACCTCGCGCCCGCTTACATCGAACACCCGCAGCCACACATCGTCGGGACTGGCGCCGTTCAAAGCACAGGTGTCCATGAACACGTCGGCCGGCGAGATCGTTCTCTGCCAGCGCTTGATCAGTGCTTGCCCCACCCACAACTCGATCCGCGCCGGATCGATCCGCCCGGTGGGCAGCACGCCTACCGTGGCCACCCCGTCCTCGATCGTCAGACGCACCACCGCGTCGGGGTTGATCCGTGTCGGCGGACCGATCCGCGTAACCGGCATCCAATACTCCAAGTACTGCTTCTCCTCGTGCGGCTGAATGTAGAACCACTCGCCCTGCGTCAGCGGCTCGCCGCTCTGTACCTCCACGTAAGATCGATTGTCGTCGCTGAGGATCTTGGCCCAGCGCATCCCCGCATCGTTGACGCCCCACGACCAGAATTTCCGACCCGGCATCACTTCGCGGTCGGCGTACTGGGCCAGACCCACGTCTCGACCGTGGTCGTACGCAGCCATGAAGTCCTCCTGGCCGGCCGCACGGAAGATGCTCGTCGCGCCCTCATGGGCCTTGTACCAACTGACGTCGCGGCCACGGTGGATCGGCCAGTCGGCCAGCGAGTGCCCGCCGTGCCCGGTCGTCTTCCAGACGGGAAAGATAAACTGAGTCTGCTCGGTCGCGGGGAAGCCCGCGTTGGACCACCAGCTGGCGCGGTGGCGCACCGGCGTGCGGTTGCGGCAGATGATCCGCGTTTCGACGAACGCCCGCCCGGGTCGCAGACGCAACTCAACCGTCCACGACATGCGGAAGATCCGCTCGGTATCCCCCACGACGATCGACGCGCTACCGTCCTCGTGGCGCACGAGTTGGCAGCTCACCTGGTCGTGTGTGGTCACAATGTGCCCGTCGGGGAAATTCCATTCGATGCCGCCGCTGATCCAGGCCCCACGCAGCCCAATTCGTGCCGGTTTGATCGACACCTGCCGGTACAGGATGTCCTGGCCGGTCACCCGGTCGTACAGCGCGAACAGGCGCCCGCCGATCGCCGGCAGGACCTCGATACGAACGTACTCGTTCTCCAGCTTGTAGGCCTTGTACCCTTGATCGCACGACTCGAAGCTCAGATCCTGCTGCTCGGCGTAGGGGTATATTTCTCGCGCACCGGTCTGTACGAACTCCGGCACGTCGCTGGTCGGGCCGACGGGATAGGTGGGTATCACGACCGTCTCGGTCCATCCACGAACCGTCGATTCGGTCAGCCGACTCGTCGGCGCGCAGCCGACCACACCTATCATCAGAGCAACGAACAGTCCCACGCCACTACGACCTGTCATACGCATTACACACCTCGGCACCACCAGGGCAAACTAAGCCGTGAATGCTAGTCCACCGCATCCTGGTCGGCAAGCAGGCAGGCCGACAGGAGACCGACAGAGGTAAGACGGCGGACGCACTGCACACGCCGGCCCGACAGCACACGCCGCCCGCGGACGATCACGTCCACCATAAGTGCCAGACCGTGATTGACGAACGCGGGCGGACCCCTTCTAATACCCGCCAAGTCGCGCGGACCGGTGCAGGGGCTGACCGGACGCGTTCCCGATCAGTGGGCCGCTTTTCTCGAGGGTGTAACCATGCCGGAAGGTACCAGGATCCTGCTTGTGGAGGACGACCCCGATCAGGTTCAAGCGCTGACGGTCATTCTCGAATCGGAGGGCTATACGATCATCGTGGCCAGTACCGGCCAGGAAGGCCTGGAGAAGGCAGCAGAGGAGAGGCCCGACCTGATCGTTCTGGACATCATGATGACCGACGAAACCGAGGGCATTCGCGTAGCGCACAAGCTTCGCAGCCCGACAGCCGGCGCCGAACTCGCCCCGCTCAGGGAAGTGCCCATCATCGCCCTCTCGGCAATCCATCAGGAAACACGACTGCGGTTCGACACCGTGGCGGGAACCGACATGCTGCCCGTCGACGAGTGGATGGACAAACCTGTCGATCCCCAGCAACTACTGGACAAGATCAAAGAGCTACTGGCCCGCAGGCAATGATCGTGGCGGGCTCATGCCGCGCTGCGCGGAGATGTTTCAATGTCTGTATCCAATACCAGCAGTTCGTCCCAGCCGCAGCCTGTCAAAATCACACGGTCGCAATGGAGTCAGATGCTCGAAGCGCTCGTCGCAGAGCACCACGTGATCGGACCCAAGACGGAGGGATCGCACTATATCTTCGACCACGTCACCGAACGGCAGCAAATCGCCCTGGTGCACGACCGGACGCAATGTCCCCTTCGCAGTATCTTCATGCCCGCTGAACTGATCGGCCCGGATCAGGCTGTGCAGATCCCGCCGGACAAGCAGCTGATCCTGCTGGGCCTGCACCCGTGCGACGTGCGGGCACTGGCTGCGATGGATCGATATCTGATTGACGAAGCCCAATGCCGACCGTACGCCGAGTTGCGCAAGCGCACTCTCGTAATCGGATACAATTGCCTGCCGGACGAACAATGCCACTGTCGCGGGCCGTGGAACCAGTTTGCCGCGCCCGACTTCGATCTGACGTTTACCGACATCGGCTTCGAGTGTGTCGTGCGCGTCGGTTCCGAAGCAGGAGACAAGCTCCTCAAACAGTTCGGCTTCGCCCAGCCGCTATCGGACAGCAGCAGCGAAGTGCTCTGGGCCATGAACTTCCAGTGCATGGACAAGATGATGTACCACCTCCGAGAGAGCCGAACCGAAAAGGCCCTCCAGCAACACGAACCCGCCGAGTTGATTCGAGAGCTGATCCCCGCCTGCGCCGACATCCCCGAAACATTCGACGTCTGTCCGACGAACTTCCCGCCGGCCGCCGGCGAATCGCCCGAGCAGCTCATCGAAGCTAACCTTCACCCGCTCAGCAGTTGCATCGAAGACGACCTGCTCGAAGAAATCCGCCGGTGTTACGGGGAGGTTCTGGGCCGCTATAAAGTCGCGGCGTGCGTCGGCTGCGGGCGGTGTCTAGCAGCCTGCCCCGACAGTATCGCCGTGCCTTTCGTGTTCCTGCTCAAACGTGTTGCCGAACAGGCCACTCAAGCCGCCAAGGCAACCTGACCTGGTTCGCGTATCATGGAGCAGTTGATGCCGCCGGTACGTATAGGACTGATCGGCGCGGGCACGTGGGGAACCACACACCTGATCGCCTACAGCCAGCTCGCCCGCCAGGGGGTCTGCGAGCTGGTGGCGCTGGCCGACCCGAAGCCCGACGTGCGGAAGCGGCAGGCCGAGGCTTTCGGCATCCGAACCTACAGCAACGCTGACCGGATGCTGCGCGAGGAGGAGCTCGACGCCGTAGCCGTCGCCACGCCGGACGCCCTGCACCTCGAGCCGGCCTTGGCAGTGCTCGAAGCCCGCAAACACCTGCTGCTCGAAAAGCCGATGGCCGTCACGTTGGATGGCTGCGACCGCATCCTTGCCGCGGCCGAACGGGCAGGCGTCCTGCTGGCTGTAGATTTCCACAAACGGTGCGATCCCGACCTGATCTTCGCCCGTCAGCAGGTCCACATGGGACAGCTCGGCCGCGTGCTCTACGGTCACTGTTACATCGAGAACACAACGAACATCGCCGTTCGATCGCCGCGCGGACCGCAGTACACCCTGGCGTGGGCGGCCGAGTCGAGCCCGGCGTGGTTTATCGGCGTCCACAAATATGATGCCGTGCGATGGGTGCTGGGACAGCGGTTCGTGCGTGTGTACGCCCGCGGGGCCAAACACAAACTCACCGCCATGGGGGTCGATACGTTCGACCATATACAAGCGATGGTCGAGTTCTCCGACGGGGCGACGGTTTGCTTCGACGCGGGCTGGACGCTCCCGCCGGCCAACCCGAGCGGCGTCGAGCAGGGCTTGCGGCTGGTCGGCACGGAGGGCTTTATCCAGCTCGAAGGTCAGTATCGCGGAGTGGCCATGGTGGCGTCGGAGCAGGTCGTCGTACCGAACACACACGGGCGTTGCGTCGTGACTGACCATCTGGGGCAAACCACTGAGCAGGGCTTCACGATCGAGAGCGTGCAGCGCTTCGTCCATGGGGCGGCCCACTTGAAGGCCGGTGGGGCTCGAGACGATCTGGTCGGCAGTTTCGCCTCCGGCCGCGACGGACGCGCTTCGACTGCCCTGGTGGTGGCCATGCTCGAAAGCTTGCACACCGGCCAACCTGCCGACGTGGACGACCCGGGCTGAGCACCACGCCAATCCGCAGGCTAACCGGCCTGGCCCGGAGCCCTGCGGCAGCCAGTTGGCATGGGCCCGCCCGCCCTCGCCGGCCTCAAGCGGCAGCAGCAAGCCACCAATAAGTCCGGCCGCCACCCGCCCCATAAGGCTGTAACTCTCTTCTCTACAGAACTTTACAGATATTTCGCCCAGCATATTCCGCTGTAGAATTGACCTTGACCCATATTCGGTCCGCTATACACTTACGGCGCGCCCAGCATGTGTGGGTGACGGATGGTTCAGGTGAGGTTTTTCTCACCTATGTGAGGAGTTCGGCCCATGCCAAACGAGCAATTCGGCGAACGCGAACTGCTTTCCGAATCCGGCTTTCACCAGTTCGTACCCGTCGTCTTTGCCGATAGCCCCATGGAGGCAGAACACTACAGGTCGCTTTTGGAGGACCGCGACATTCCGGTGGTTCTTCAGGAGACCCTACCGACGCCCGATCAGTCCGGCCTGAGCGTATGGGACGTTCCCGTATTGGTACCCGATGAACTGCTCAACGACGCCTCGGAGATCATCTCGTCGAGCGCCGCACCTGACGACGACGACGGCAACGGTTACGATGATGATGATGATGATGACTACCTCGAGCAGGACGACCAGCAGGATGATCTGGATGAAGACGAGGACGACGACTACGGATTGGACGAGGACTTCGACGACGACGAGGACGCAGACGCCTACGAAGACGAAGAAGATCTTTTCGACCAGGACGAAACCGACTACGAATAGCCTCGCGAGTCAACGACCATGAACGATCCAGAGAATTCGCAACAGACGCCTTCCCCAGAAACAGACACTTCCAGTCAGGAACGTCGCAAGGCCGACCGGCGCCGCTCTGTCGTCGATCGTCGTGCCGGGCTTGAAAGGCGGCGTGGACCGGGCCGACGTCGCAGCGACGCACGACGTGCCGCCGAGGAAGGCGAGATGACCGACGAGCAATTCCGGTTCGTCATGGCCATCGACGAATACAAACGCCTGAACAATCGACCATTCCCGTCCTGGACGGAGGTGCTGGAGGTGATTCATTATCTCGGGTACAGGAAGGTCGCTCCGGTCGGCGAGCACATCGACCGGCCGAGCAAAGAGGAAGGAAGCGCCGACACCTAGCTCAGGCAGCCGTTGCCGGGATCCCGGATGCCTGCAAAAGGTGTAGCACAGTCAAGACGCCAAAGTGCCGATAAAATAGACTGCCATGGACTATCTGGCCAACGATGAGGTCGTGTTCGTCTTGAAGGTCTTCGTCAACGTGGCGCCGGTGGCGGTCTACTTTCTCGTGCTGGGTCTGCTCAACAGCCAGCCCTGCCCGCGCCTGGTGAACGGGCGAAGCGACTTCGTCGCCCTGACGCTGGTTTTCGTGCCGATGCTGGTCTGGCCGGCCCCCGTGCTGCTGCGGCACGGGTTGTGGCCTCTGCTGCTGGCCGGCCTGTTGGCGGCCGTGGTGGGGTTCTGTGCGCTTCTACCCGCAAAATGGAGCGGCTGGGTGATCTATAACGTCACCGAGCGGCGCTGCCGTCGACACCTGGAGAACGCCCTGACCGCGTGCGGGCTTACCTACGAAGTGACGGACGGCGGCTACGTCGTCGCGGACGGACAGGTCCGCATCCGCCTGGCCAGCTTCGCCCTACTCCAGAACGTCTCGGTACACTTCGAGTTTCGGGAAAAGCACCCGCCGACGGCGTTGCTGCACCGGTTGCGTGCCGCGCTCGAAGCCCAGCTTCACGGCCTGGCCCTTCTGCCGTCTGCCAGCGGCGCCTGCATGCTGGCGTTGGGGGTCTTGCTGCTGATCCTGCCGCTATGGATGATGAACAACCACGTTGACGCGATCGTCGAGACGATCACACGTCTATTGTTCGCCTGAACCCACTCATCCGTTGGTCGGAAATGCGGCGACTGGTGTGCCGCAGCCAACGCTGTTGCGCGCCCCCCTGAATCCCATGGTCCGTCGACGCAGTGGGGCAGGACAAGTCAGAATCGGAAATCAGGGCGCAGTCGTCGTCACGCCCGCCTGCGTCGTGGTCGGCTGACTGGACGCACCCGACTGCATGCGAGTGCGTCTCTCCTCCCACTGCTGGCGTATGCGGGCAACCCGCTCCTGCCGCGTGCTGTCGTAGGCCTGCTTCTGGGCGGCCGTCGGAATGCCGTCGAGCCGATCGCGCAGCTCTCTGAAAAGCTCTTTGATGGGCCGGTTCAGCTCGCTCACTTGGCGTCGGGCCTGGCGGATTGATTCGACGTTGCGCGGTGTCACCGCCAGGGCCTCGCGATACTTTGTGTTGGCCTTCTCGAACTGTTCCTTGCGCCCCTGGCGATACTCCTTGGCTCGCTGCTTGCATTCGCTGAGAATCGACTGGGCGGCCTGCGTCTGACTTTCATCGAGTTTGTAGTTTTGGATGAACCGCCGGACGTACTGCTCCCAGTAATCCTCCTGCACGCGCGGCAGCCCGCGATCCCGCCGTACGGGCTCGGTGGTGGTCCTCGGCGGCTGACCTGCAATCGCCCCCAGGAATCCTCCTCGCGCCCAATCGCGCGACTCGTCAAACCCACCCCCACGCCAGCGCTCGAGACGCTGCGCGGTCACACGGAAGTTGGCGTCCATAACCCGCATGTCCCCGTCGTGTATCCGCTGCTGCTGCTCGTTGAGGACCTCCCGCCACTCCTGGTTGCCTTCCAGGATCTCCTTCTTTGCCGCCTCGAAGATCGGCGCCGCCCGTTGGGCCCAGGTTGTGGCCGTCTCGGTCGTGGGCGTGTCACCCTTGAGTCTCAGCGTCCAGGCCTCCTTGAGAAGCGACCGAATCTCGCCCTCGTACGTCCCCAGAAAACGCTTCACACGCTGTGACATCAACGCCCGGGTGTACTCGTCCTGCTCGGGGGTCAGGTTGTAGCGGCGACCGATCTGGTCGCACGCCATCTCGATCATCTTATCGGTCGGCCACAGCTCCCAGGGAGCCTTGCGCTCGCTCTGCTGAGCCCGGGCAGAAACAGCCGCCAGACACACACAGCCAATCAGCACCAGATACAGCGACTTGCTCACCATCTATCTCCGCAGAACCGCCCGTCAACTCCGTCCCTATCCGGTACTTATACTGCGCCGGCCCGCCCGAGTTGCAGCCGCGAAGCCAGCCGACGCCCTTACAGGGCCCCTCCGGTCCGCCAGCAATT
>Ga0272442_10001494_pt1 | contig 35570 bp, 21 predicted proteins | sample SSMForm2O_FD_200262 | JGI IMG/M metagenome (GOLD analysis project Ga0272442, IMG submission 200262) | Marine sediment archaeal communities from Little Sippewissett salt marsh, Falmouth, MA, United States - SSM-Form-2O | ecosystem: Environmental > Aquatic > Marine > Wetlands > Sediment ... | reverse complement strand
TAGACGAAGTTCGCAAGCCCGTATACGTACGAAGTGGTCGTGGAGCTGGGCCAAGTCGAGCCGTAACAGCCGTTCAGTATCGTGAAGTCGGCGGTCGGCGTCACATGGGCAAAACTGTCGTAACGATAGTTGTAGTTGGAGCCGCCGTTGTACGTGGATATGCGGTACGTCTGACCGGCAGTAAGCACGACAGGCGCGGCAAGGGTCTCCTTGACCCACGTGTTGTCGGGATAGTAGCCGAAAGTGTGTTCGGCCAGCAGTGCTCCGGCATCCGTGTGTATTCTCACGCGGCTGCCGCTGTAACGCATCACCTTCACAACCTCCATGTCAACGGTGGCTGTGAAACGGAAACCACGATGGTAATAACTGCTGCTCGGCCCGTAATAACTGCCGTCATACGTGCAGGCGGTCTGCTCGGGACCGTATTTAGTATATGACCTGATATGGCGGGAATACTGTGTGTTTTCATTTAATCCCGATTCCAATGCGGAAGTGTCGTTTGCCGACGCGTCCACTTTCTGAACATCCGGCGCGCCCGGCTCCTGTATCTCGAAACCAAACTCGTCGTTCGAGTTGTCCGTCCAGTGCCAGGTTATCGAGTCCACCTCTATCGTGTCGCCGTAGAAGCCCGTAGGCCCTGCAGGCGGGATGCTCTGAACATCCACGCTCCCAACATAGCTTCCAGACTCAACACCATCCCCGTTGCGGAACGTTATGCGGTAATACCAGAGTCCGTTAGAAGTGACAGAGTCAATCCAGTAATAGTTGGTATCCCAGTCTTTGACAAGAATGGAATCACTCCAGTCTACGCCATCTGAATCTCTTTCAATTAACAATCCTGTCTGACCTGAAGTACCATTAGGTGGAGCCATTACTGTTATTCCCACCTGAGAACCGCCTATATCCTCAAGGTCAAGGTCGCTTATAGTCGGCGTATGCACCGCGGTGTAGACCGTATCGTTGTTCGACGGGTCGCTGTAGATAACGTTGCAGGGGGTTATGTAGGTCTTGAAACAGAAGTCGTAGTTCGTGTAATAGTTCCACGAACTCCCGCTGTTGCTGCTATAGCAGTGATTGCCGCCGCTGTACTGGTCGGAAGAGCTATAGTAGTATATCCGGTTCGCATAGGTGTAGCTTGTCGCGCCCGGTGTGTTAAACACCATGGCGTACTTGACGCCACTCGTTAAAACTGCAGGTGCGCTGAACGTACAGTCGTACCATGTAACACTCGTCGTCATGTCTGTGACCATTCCAACCGCAAGCGGTTCTCCGCTCATGTCGGGATATGTTCCGTCGGTGGGATATATCGATATCTCCAGGTCATACGAGGATGTGCTGTACTGATAGCCATAGAAATCTACCCTCGTCAACGCTCCGTCAGTATCTGGCGTAAACGTCTGAGCCCGCCTGTATGCACTGTAGTTGTAATAGTCGGTCGAGCTCGTCGATGTCTGCTGGTGGTTTAACGTTTCAGCGCCGGTGTATTCAATACGGTAAGCGTGAACATGACGAAGATAGGCCGTGTTTTCAAGCAAACCGTCTTCAATCATAGCTGTTGCATCGGCAGGCATGCTTTTTATCATGACATCAGGACTTCCCGGCTCCTGAAGCTCGTATGCATCTTCTATTGTTGAGTTATCGAGCCAATGCCAGAGCAGGGTGGTTGTATTAATAACTTCGCCGTAGAATCCTGTTGGCGCAATTGGCGGGAAATTACCGACTTCAATACCTCTGCCGGGTGACCAGTTCGTTTCTACGCCAATGGCATTACGGAACTTAATTCTATAATTGTAAACATCATCTCCGGGTGTATTGTCAAGGATGCTGCTATAGTTCTGTGTAAATCCTGCAGTTATGGGGTTCCATGTAGAACCGTCATCATCGCTGCGCTCAACCGATACTCCGGTGCTTGCGTCAGTGCTGTTCAATGGAGGAGTAACAGTAATTTCAACTTGTCCTCCACCAAGGTTGGCAAGAATAAAATCATCAATAGTGGGCTCATGAACATTCGTATGCTGAGTATCATTGTTGGATGGGTCGCTGTAGTTTCGAATGTCATAAACATACTTGAAGTTCACAAGGCCTTTGATATAAACAGAATCGTTTGTGTCAGGAAATTGTCCCGTACCATAACAACCATCCGTAACGCTGATGTCCGCCGAAGGTGTAAGGCTGGAGATATTATTATAATAATAGTCATAACTACTGCCGTTGCTGTAAGTTGAAATCCTGTAAAATGCACCGGAAGTCAGCGCCAAGGGCGTTGAAAGGCTTTCTTCAACCCATGATCCTGTGGGTGCGGATGCAAATGTATATTCTGCAAGCAGAGTTCCGCTATCTGAATGAATACTGACTTTCTCTCCGGCGAAACGTGAAATTCTTGTTATTGTAATATCTCTTGAAGGTGTAAATCTGAATCCGGCGGACACATCAACATTGGCGGACATGTGAGGGCCGACATACGAGCCTGCCATCGTTTCGCTGCTGTCAATAATGGTGAAAGCATGACAATGGCGAGTATAAGAAGTGTTTTCATCAAGTTCAATTTCAACCACATTGTCATTATCAGGCATTCCATCAATCTGTCCGGCATTTCCTTCATCCTGGACCTCAAAACCCAGCTCTCCCGTCGAGTTGTCCGTCCAGTGCCAGGTTATATTTTCTGAAGTGATTGTATCCCCATAAAATCCTGTGGGTGCATTTGGTTTAAAGCTTACAACCTGAACCGATTTCTTGTACCAGACAGTCTCGACGCCGTCTCCGTTGCGATACTTTACTCTGTACCACCATGCGCCGTTGGTCGGCGTTCCATCCGTGAAACTCCAACCGGTGGGATTGCTGAGCCATCCGGGCCCTACGCCAAGAGGCGATGTAAAGTTTTCATCGCTGTCGCGTTCTACATATGCGCCTGTCAGGCCTGCTCCGGAATTCGGCGGAGGTGTAACTGCAACGCTGACAATGCCGTTAGACATGGTGTCGAACAGCATAAGGTCGCTGGGGCCGGGTACATGAATGAGAGTATATTTGCTGACCGAGTTTGAAGGAGTACTGCAACTTTGAAGCACAGTCCCGTATTTGAAATTAACCAGACCTCGCACGTAAGTAGTATCAATGTTTTCAGGCCATTGCCCGGTTCCATAACAGCCGTCGGCAATTGTAATTTCTGCGGTGGTTGTGACGTCAAAATTACTTTCATAGAAATAGGGGAATGCACTGCCGTCGTTGTAAACGGATATCCTGTAATAATCTCCTGCGTAGACACGTAATGCGGAAGATAAATCTTCTTCGACCCATGTGCCTGCCGGGGGAGAGGAGAATACGTGGGTTGCAAGCAAGGTGCCATCATCCTTGTGAATACTCACTCTCGAGCCTGCATATCTGCTGACTTTTAATATGTCCATATCAATGGACGGAGAGAACCTGAATCCCTGCGAATATGAACTTGAGTCGTTGTTGTAAAAACTGTCATACGTGCAGGCTTCAAGTATCTCAACGCTGGTAACGAGTTTGTAAGCATGGACATGCCGCATATAGGCCATGTTTTCCGACAGGCCGGTTTCGACGGTTACAACTGAAGACCCCGTTCCAGTCGATGAAGAGGCTTCTGTCATATAGGCGTCAATCGTGTCCTGAACCTCAAAACCATCTTCATCCACCGCGTTATCGGTCCATGACCAGGTAATCTCGTCAGGCGCCGTCGCCGTTCCGTCAAAGTCGGTGGGAGCGCCCGGCGGTGCGGATAACAGAGCAATGGATTTAACAGGCGAGTATGATGTTATAATTCCTTCCGTATTGCGAAATGCTATTCTATAGAAGTACGTCCCGTCAGGAATGCCGGTATCCTTGACTGAATATATCGCTGTGTAATCTTGAATAACTGCCGCGTCGCCCCAGTCGGCGCCGTCGTCGTCGCGCTCGATTCTCAGCCCCGTAAGGCCCGAATCGTAATTGACGGGCGGTGTTACTATAATGTCCACGCCGCCAGAATAATCATCTGCAATCGTCCAGTCGCTGTTCACGGGCTCGTGAACCCACGTGTATGCAGTATAATCGTTGGAAGGCGCGCTCATGGCTATCGGGTCCGCGTAGATATCAAACTTCATGGAAGCTCTCGTGTCAGACAGAGTTCCCGTCGCGGCAGATTCTGTCATGTTGCTTAGCTTCGTGTTTGCCGAAGAAGTTTCATAGGTAGAGTAATATTCGTAATTGCCGTTGCCTGTCTGGTAAATATCAACAATCAGGTTGTCTGTTCCGTTGTAATAGAACGGAGTGGCAAGCGGGATTTCCATCCAGTTGTACTGGGTGCTTGTAAACGTGCAATCAGCCATCGGATACACTTCAGTATATCCGTCTACGTTGAAATTGTTGCTGTACGTGTCCGTAAGCCCGTTGAGGCTCGTGTGCCCGATATATATTCTGAGATTGTACCATGTATGGTCTGTAAACACCTGTTTCGAGCGCCAGTATATCTTGTCTATTCTTCCGGAGCGCGCCATTTCGGCGGCATAATACAGGCACTGAGTGCGGCATCCGTTGTAATACATCGGGTAGAAATCAGTATAGGTGGAAGAATTTCCGAATTCTCTTGTTATGTTTTCATATCCACCCGAATAAGCCCTTACGTGGCGCCTGTACTGCGTGTTTTCGGTTAAGTCGCTTTCTTCCCATGAAGTAATGTTTTCCCCTACATCTCCCTTGACGATATCATTTGTATCCTGAATGTAAAATCCTTCTTCATCTATTCCCTCGTTGTCTGTCCACGACCACATTATAGTTGTTGCGCTTGTGGTGTTTGCTGCAAGGTCGGAAGGAGCGGTTGGTGGCGCACTTGTAACCCATATGGTCTTTGTCGGCGACCAGGATGTTTCCAGTCCATCACCGTTGCGCAGCTTGATTCTGTAGTACCATTCGCCGTTATTGGTAACGGAATCTGTAAGCGAATAATTCTGTCCCCATGCAAATTCTGCAAAATCCGGGTCTGATATGTTGAAAACCCCGGACCTGTCGCGCTGAACCATAACACCGGTCACCCCGTCATTCTTGTTTGGTGGCGGTGCTATGTCAATGGACATGTTGCCGCTGCCGAGGTCTATCAGCGTAAAGTCACTTGCCGTGGGCTCCGCGACTCTCGTGTATATCGAAGCCGTATTGGAAGGTTCTCCCGGATTAGAGTAATACTCCTCGTTTACCTCGATCTCGTAAGCTCTTGTATACTCAGTGCCGACACCATCCGTTACAAATACGCGCACGTATCTTGCGTATACGGGCACTGTCAAATTGATAGTTACGTCAAGACTCCCGTTTCCGGTTATTTCGGTGCCGACCATGTTCCAGGGGTCTGCCCCGGTTTCCGACACTTCGGCATGGAATCTGATTCCGTAATATCCGGCAACCCAGAGGCAGTGAACGGATGTAATCTTTCTTATTTGCAGCAAGTCGCAGGCCCACCAGCAGTTATCAGCTCCAAATTGTGCGGTTGACCAGTAACTCCCCGTATTGCCATCTGCCGCCTGTGCGGCGGTAAAGGTCAAATGGTTGCTCGATGCAGAAGGGGAGCCGAGAATAGAGGAGTTTCTTGTCAGGATATTGCGCATTCCGTGCAAATGGCGGCTATACTGCGTATTCTCAAGCAAATTAATCTCATCGTAGGATTTTGTATCAGCTGCTATCTCGTCTACGACTATTTCGCCATTGTCGTGAAGGATGAAAGCCTCTTCGTCCGGCGAATTGTCAGTCCACGTCCATCTTATTATCGTTGCCGCCGTTGCGCTGCCATTAAATGTCGTCGGCGCATGTACGAGGATTGACGACACATCGACAAAACGTCCTGCAGACCATGCGGTTTCTGCTCCCTCCTGGTTGCGGAATTTTATCCTGTAGTAGTAAGTGCCGTTGTATTCGCCCGTCATAGGGTCTGTAAACGCATATAACTGCATCCACTGTGTGCCTACAGTATCTGCATCGCTCCAGTCAGAGCCATCCTTGTCTCTCTGTATCCATACTCCCGTCAGTCCGAGTGACTGGTTCTGTGGCGGTATAATAGACAAATCCACCTGTCCGCTGCCATTGTCATTGGGAGTCATGTCGCTCGTGACAGGGTTGTGAATCAAAGTGCATATCGTATCATTATTTGACGGCGTGCTCACAATTCGCTCATCCGGAATCATGTGCGTTTTGAATGCATAGTCATAAAGTTCGGACGCCCACGTTACGCCTCCGTCATCTGAAGTATAACGCTCGCCGTCTGCATAAGGAGTAGCTGCGGCGGCATCGAATCCCACTGAGTTCTGCGAACTCGGCTGGCTCGGCATCGACCATACTATGGCGTATTGCATGCCTTCCTGGAGATGTGCCGGAGATGAGAATTCCACGGTAATCCAGTATGATATGGTGCTTGTCGGTGTTATTGATTCAGAGGCCAGGGCCGAATAGAGGTTGTTGTCAACCGGTGCTCCGCTTGTTGTTTCATATATCTCGACGGTAATCGGCACACCAGTTGCAAAGAGTTTATTACCATAAAACTCGATTTTTGTAAGCTGTCCGGTATGTCCGGAAGTAAACGTCTGAGCTTTTCTCAAATTGGTATAGATGTTCGATTCGCTCGTCGGGCCGTTAATTTGTGACTGGTCGAGTTCTTCCACGGTGCCCGACACATCTTTGAACGAATGGCAGTGCCTCGTATAAAAAGTGTTCTCGGATACGCTGTTTTCCACCCAGAAGACTTCGTCGTTTGCAAGCTGGCTTATCTGGGTTTCCGTCTCGTTATGAATCAAGAATCCTGTTTCGTCCGTGGAGTTGTCCGCCCAATGCCATGTTATGCTGTTGTGTAATATGTTGTCCCCGTAGAATCCGCTTGGTGGAGTTGAAGGCACGCTTGTCATGCTCGCCGATTCAGAGTACCAGTCAGTCTCCTCTCCGTCGCCGTTGCGGAATCTAATTCTATAGTAAAAAGTGCCGTTGTGGGGCAGGGTGTCTATTATCGTATATGTCTTGGTCCAGCTGCTTACGACAACGTGGTCGACACCCGTCCAATCTCCATTTTCATCTCGCTCGACATAGACAGCAGTAAGGCCATCGGCGCCGTTCGGAGGCGGTGTGACAGTAATCTGGAATTCTCCGTCAAGTATATCTTCTATTTCTAAATCTTCGTCAACAGGATTGTGAACCAGCGAGTAGACACTGGCCGAATTGGAAGGCAAACCAATGTTGGTATAATATATTTCAGTGATTTCAAATTCATACGCCATTGTATAATTGCTGCCACCGACGCAGTCTGTTACATATACCCTTGCATAACGCTCCCATGTTGGTGAAAAATCAATCGTGACATCCAACTCTGTATTGCCTGTGACTTCCGAGCCGCGTTGCGTCCAGTTGTCACCGTCATCCGAAGTCTCGACATGGAAACGTTCGCCGTATGCACCTGCGACCCAATGGCATGTTACCGATTTGAGCCTTTTCTTTTCGCCAAAATCGACACCCCAGAAACAGTTGTCCTGTGCCATAACGTTTGTGGACCAGAAAGTGCTGGCGTTGCCGTCGTTGGCTTTTTCCGGGGTGTTAAGCTCGTAGGAGCTCGACGCAAAAGCTGTTCCAAAAGGTGCGGCGTTTCTTTCTTCGGAATTGCGAACTGCATGAACATGTCTTGTACATAAATTGTTTTCAGGAACATTGGTTTCAGTCATGTTTCCATCATTGGGTACGGTAACCATTACCGTTTTATCATTGTCATTTTGTATAAAGAACCAGTTTTCATCCGGCGAATTGTCAACCCACGACCAGTTGATTTCGCCGAATGTATTGGCATAGCCCTGAAAACTGCTCGGCGCATAACAAGGCACTGAAATAAGGTCCACATATTTTGTGCCCGTAGAATAAATAGTCTCAATACCGTTTTGGTTCCGGAACTTGATACGGTAGTAATACCTGTCGTTATACCCGAATCCGGAATCTGTAATCGTGTAGTTGGGTGCAAAGTCCTGTACAACCTCGACGCCGGCCCCGAAGATTGCATCATCATCACGTTCTACCTTGACGCCCGTTTGTCCGATGTCCTCGTTAGGCGGTGGGGTTACCGTAATTGTTATACCGCCGGAGCCATTGTCTTCAAGAGTAAAGTCGTCGATGCTCGGAGAGCCTATCCTGGTTACAACTGTATCGTCGTTTGAAGGCGTGCTTATTGCAGCGGGCCTGATTAGCTTATAAAATCTAATAGAATGCCTGTAATCATCCGTAGTTCCGGTAGCAGCACCCTCATCATTGCTGTAAAGTGTTATGTGCGCTGCTCCGCTACTATGATAAGCGAGATAATTTTCGTTTCCAACATTGCCGGTGGTATAAACATCCAGGACAAGACCGTTTACCCCATCAAACTCGAACGGAGTGGCAAGTTGAATTACTATCCACCAGCCGATAACCGAGCTTGTCATTGTAACGTCGGCCGTAGGTTTTACTTCCACCCAGCCGTCTACGTTGAAGTTGTTGTCGAAATTACTGGTAAGCTCGGTAAGTGATGTATGCCCCATTCTGATTCTGACGTTTTCCCATGTATGGTTCGTAAAAGTGGAACTGGAGCGCCAGTATACCTTGTCGATCTGGCCGGGTTCTCCCATTTCATCGGCTTTGAATAGCGTCTGGCAGCGGCTTCCGTTGGCATTAAGGAATTGGCTTGAAGTGATGCTTGCGCTTGGCTCGAAGTCCTGATTGACCCAGTTTGAAGAGCCTGCGTAACAGCATACGTGGCGAGTATATACAGTATTTTCGAGAAGACCCGATTCCACGTATGATATTGTGTTTGTAGCCAGGTCTGCCATGACTGCGTTGTCGCTGCTTCTCCTGAGATAATAGCCATCTTCGGAAGGAGCGTTGTCTGTCCACGACCATGTTATCTCAGTAGTTCCGGATAACGAACCCGAAAAGCCGGTTGGTTGCGGCGGTGCTATAGAACTTATAGTCGCGCTCTCGACGGGCGACCAGTTGGTCTCTACGCCGTTACCGTTACGATACTTGAACCTGTAGTAGTAGGTGCCGCCAGCGGGCACGCCATCATATATAATATATTCGTTTGTCCAGTTGGCGACGATATATGCATCGGAGAAGTCGCTACCCTCATCGTCACGTTCCACAAATACACCCGTCAGGCCTGATGTCGGGCTTGGCGGTGTGGTAATATTAATAAGCGTCTGGCCGCTGCCGCCGTCTTTCACAAAGAAATCATCTGCGATGGGATCGTGAACTTTAGTATAGCAAGTGTATATAGAGGAAGGAGAGCCGACATTGCTCCAGTACTGTTCGGTAATCTCGAATTCTTTTGCGCCTATTCGAGTGGTTGTCGCGGCGTTGTTTACGTAGAAACGTACGTAACGAGTATATTGAACCGGGCTGACTGGTACGGTTACGGTAAGCATGCTTGCGGAAGCATTAACATACTCGACAGTGGTCCAGTCGGTTCCGTTGCTTGAAATCTGAACTTCGCACTGGTTCGCGAAATACGTGGCAATCCATTTTACCGTAACTGATATAATCTTCTTGGTTTCTCCAAAGTCGATTTTCCACCATGCACCATCGGCATCGTTATCTTCGGTAAGCCAGTAAGTCGCCGTATTCTCGTCGCGAGCCTTTTCACCGTTGTAGAAGTCGGAGTTGTTCTCGACGGATGATACTGTTACCAGGGAAGAAGAGTCGAGGCTTGCATTCCTTGTCTGCTCGGCACTCACTCCCACGCAGTAACGGGTATAAGGCATGTTCTCGCTCAAGTCCGTTTCCGTCCAGGTTTCCGTGTCGCTCTCATCAGCATCTGCTACCATCTCCACAATCTTTTCGTCGTACTCATCATATAGCTGCCATGCTTCCTCGTCCGGCGTGGTGTCAAGCCATGACCATGTAATCTGAGTCGTGGAATCTGCAACACCAGTAAAACTGCCCGGAGCATTAAGAGGAACGCTGACGATTTCTATGGATTTTGGTGCTGAATAGTAGTCCGTTAGCACTCCATCTCCGTTCCGGAACCTTATTCTATAGAAAAATGTTCCATTGCTCGGGACGGGGTCCATATATGTGTAGTAGGCTGAAAAATCCTGTATAATCAGAGGCGCGGAGAAGCCGACATCCGTATCTCGCTCTATCCGCACTCCCGTTTGCAAGTCGAACGGGTTTCGCGGAGGAGTGACTGAAATGACGGCCCGTCCATCTCCGTCATCGGAAACGAAGAAGTCGCTTGTTCCCGGTTCATGAATAAATGTGCGTCTGGAATCCGGGGTGGATGCCGGGCTTGTCGCCATAGGCGATTCGACAAACTCGAACTGGATATGCGGCAGACGGTAACCCTGCGTTCCCGTCTCGCTCGTATAAACCGAAGAGAATACCTGGCGGCCGGATGAGTAGGAGTATATCCAGTTGTTCACCGCCGTACCGCTTTCGACCGTGAATTCAACGATAAGATTGTCGACGCCGTTATAAATAAACGAAGTGTGAAGCGGCATGTCCTGATAAGTCGACTGCCCCGAAACCTGGTCGTAGTCACTTGCTGACCTAACCTGTTTTCTGCCGTATGCATCATAATTGTCGTCGAAATCACTTCCAAGCTCGTTCAGGTCCGTATGTCCCAGGTATACACTCATATTCGTATATGTCGCGGTATTGGAACTGTCCGGAAGCCAGTACAATCCGGTAATGGTGCCGGAACGGCCGATCTCGTCCGCGGTATACATATACTGGACGCGGCCGCCGCTCGTTGTAAACGGATAGCCCGTCTTGCCGTAATTCTCAGCGGCCACTTCCGTGGTTACGTAGGAAAGTGCTCCGGCATACGACCTGCAATGCCTGTTATACAAAGTATTTTCAAGAAGGCCCGTTTCTGCGTATACGGTAGTGTTTACGCCCACATCGCCCACTATTGCATTGTCAGATGTGTTCTGAATCAAGAAGCCTGATTCATCTGTAGAGTTATCAATCCATGTCCACGTTATCGCGCTTTCGCTTTCAACTGTTCCGATAAAGGTGCCGGGGGAGGGCGGTGGAGTCGATTGCACATCAATCATCTTTATTCCGGACCATGCTGTTTCAAGGCCGTCGCCGTTCCGGAATTTGATTCGATAGAAGTAAGAACCGTTTACCGTAATTGTGTCAGTCAGGTCGTAAACAGGTGAAAAAGTCTGCACAATTATCGCATCCGTCCAGTCGGAGCCCTCATCATCACGCTGAATGGACAGGCCTGTCATCCCGAGCGTGCTGTTCGGCGGGCGCGTTACGCTAATATGCACCTGGCCGCTTCCCTGGTCTTCCAGCTTTTCCATGTCGTCAACGGTGGGATCATGTATCAGGGTAAAGCACGAATCAGTATTCGAGCTGCCTCCCACTATAAAATCATAGGTTCGATAGATGAAATTGACGAGGCCGTAAACCGTAGCGCTCGACGTGCTTTCGGGATAAGCATCTCCCGAAACCCAGCAGCCTCCTTCAAGCGTAATATCCGGCGTGACCGAAATGTCTACCTTGGGAAGATAATAGTAGGGGTTCGTATAAACCGCTACTCTTATCGTCTGGCCTGCGCTTACCTCGAGTTGTGGTATAACGTCGAACATCGGCCAGCTTGTATTGCCAATTGCGGGATTCACTGTTCGCAAAAGGGTTCCGGAATCATCCCATATCGTGGCTTTGGCTGCCCCGCTATATGTTCGCAGCCTTGTAATGGTAATGTCTTTTGTGGCGGTGAATCTAATGCCTGCCGTAAGAGCTTGGCTTCCGTAGCTGTAACTCGTACCGGGATACGTGAGAGCATCCTGTTCCGAACCGAGTATCTGCTCCGCGGCATGCACGTGCCTGGTATATTCCGTATTCTCAATCAGGTCTGCTTCAATGGCGGCGGTTGCGTTGGTGACGGTCGACGCGACTATCTGTTCCGATTCGTCATGGATTACGAAAGCATCTTCATCTCCCGAATTGTCAATCCAGGTCCACTCAATCTGTTCCTTTGACAAGGCTACGCCTGTAAATGTGGCTGGTCCTATCAGAACCTCGGTGATCGTAATATAGTCCGTCTTGACCTTGGTATTGTCACCCGAGATATTCCCGACGCGCAGAGACACCGTGTAATTTCCCGGTGCGGAATAGATATGCGTCGGATTCTGAACCGTCGAATCTACAAAGCCGTCGTCGTTGAAGTCCCACTCCCACCAGGAAACTACTCCGCCCGATGAATCGACGAACTGTATTTGCGCGGGCGCGTAGCCAATCGTCTCCGTTGCAAAGAAGTCGGAAACGGGCGAGCCCGGAGGGCATTCGCAGATAATGGTTTTGGGGGCGTCCATTAACACATCTACCGGGTTGGTTATCGTAGGCCCGATATCACCGGACCACTGATTGAAGTAATATCCGGAATTCGGAGAGCCCTGGACATTTGCGGTCACGTCCTGGTCGAACCACGCCCCGTTTGACGGTATGCTTGTCCCGCTTCCGATGGGTGCGAAATCCACTGTTAGCTGATATTGCGTTTTCCATGTCCATGTAAGCGATGAATCTTCGAATATCATGAACATTGCCGAATTGGAGAATCCGGTTACGGGAACGCTTCCAGTACCGTTCCAGCCGGTGCATTCGTATCTTGTTCCCGGCCCGCCGGCGGCGTATTGATCAACCACTGCAATTATGGTAGCTCCTGCAGCGTAAGTATTAAGGCCTGCGGGAGGGTTGGATCCTCCGTAAGGAGTGAATATAGTCAAATCGACCGGTGACGCGGTAAACTCGGCGCAGATGGACTTGGCCTTGTCCATATTTACTGCCAGCGGATTGGCGGAACCCGTCGCATCGCCGGACCAGTTGGAAAAACCGAATCCTGTCTGAGGCGTTACCGTTACAGACGCATCGGTATTCTCGTCATGCCATGAGCTCGGACCGAGGTCTATGGAACCGCCGCTTGTCGGGTTCATTGATGTCAGCAACTCATATTGGGCTACCCAGTTCCATGTTATGGATGAATCGGTGATAATGGTGAAGGTGACGGAATTCCCGCTGCCTGAAGATGGCGTCGAGCCCGTACCGTTCCAACCCGTGCACCGCCATCTCGAACCGAGAGTTCCCACTTTCAGTACGAATAATTGGGGGGTTTCGGTTATGTCGTCCGTCGTTATGTCGAGTTTTATTCTGATGGTCGGATATGTTTCGGGGTCGAGTTCGGATATGTCAATAGGAGAGGTGCTGAAACCGCCGGAATTGCCCGGCAAGTCGGAGTCGTGTATTACATCCCATGAGCCGCCGTCAAAGTACAATACTCTTGCAGTAATCTGACCCGAGGCCGGCATGTAGCAGCTCCACGCCACGTCTCCCCAACCCGATGCAAGTACCGGCGAAATATCGGTCGTGTATATTTCACCGCTGGGCAAATATATCGGTACGCTCACGTATGTCTTGAAGGCGTAGTCGTAATCAGTGCTGACTGTCCACACGTTTCCGCCATCCGTGGAATAGTACCTGTCTCCGCCCGAATACGGATTGCCTGTCGCATAATATATATAGTTCTGGTATGAAGCGGAGCTGCTTGTCCCGAGGCTCCTGAAAACGATTGCATAAGTTGTGCCAGTCGTTACTTCGAGAGGGCTTGAGAACGTGACCGAATGCCAGCCTTCCGTGGTTGAAAGGTCGGTTATGACTTCACTGGCCAGCGGCGCGCCTGACATGTCCGGCACTCCGGAAGTCGTCGGATAAATTGAAACTTCGAGGTCGTATGAAGAACCCCCATAGGCTCTGCCGTAGAAATCCAGTCTCGTCATCAGGCCGTTCCGTCCGGCCGTGAATGTCTGGGCACGTCTTCTCAGGTCGTACATCTCGAAATCCTGGGTGACGTGCTGGTCGCCGTACTGGTCGAGAAGCTCGGTTGTTCCCGGATAAAGCGTCAGCATCCCGCTTGTAACGAAAACGTTGCTTGATATGGAGATTTTAGATGTGTCTTCGTATTCATCTTCCCATGCCGGCGGGTCTGTGAATTGAACGGCTGTTGCGGTTATCGACGTCCCGAAATCGCATTCCATAGTTCCGCAAGGCGTAGTGGGTTCGTGCGCTGAATTAACTACAAATACAGGTCTTATAAATACTGCCGTAACGTTTTTCGGCCCATCCATAGTTATTATGACGGGATTAACCGAGCCTACTGCGTTTCCGCTCCAGTGGTCGAATCCGTACCCGCCCAGAGGCGACACGGAAACGGTCACATCGCTTCCTGCGGTATACCAGTTCGTTCCAGAAGGCGTTACGTTTCCGGCTCCTGCCGGGCTCACGCTCGTCACCAGGCTGTACTCGGTTCTCCAGGTCCATGTCAGGGTTGTGTCCTGCGTTATATTGAACGAAGCCAACGTGCCCACGCCGCCCAGGCTCAAATCGCCAGTACCCGTAAATCCCGTGCAGGTATGCTGTATGCCCGGCAGAGGGGTCAAAGGCGAATCCACGTTTGCCGTGACCAGAGTGTCAAAGTCGTACGAGTGGTTTCCAACGGCTGGGTTTGGTGAGCCGTAAGTTGATATAACGGTAAAAACGTATTGGTTGATTTCGAAATTGGCGGTTACGGTCTTCGGGCCGTTCATTGTTATTAGTTTCGGCAATTCCGAGCCCGTGGCATCTCCCGACCAGTTTACGAAGCTGTGGCCCGCCACTCCCGTAGCGCTAAGAGTCACCGACTCGTTTTCATTGTGCCACGTCTCGCCTGCCGGGGTCACATCTCCCTGTCCCGCAGGATTCACGTCGGTTATCAGCCTGTACCTGCTTTTCCATGTCCATACAACTGAAGAGTTCTGAGTGATTGTGAAAGTTACGGAGTTGCCAGTCCCCGTCGCAGGTACATCTCCCGTTCCGTTATAGCCCGTACATTCGTATTCCGTTCCCGCGCCCGCGGGGATATAAGCTTCGACCGATGCGGTAATACTGTCGTTCATCGAAAATTCGTTTTGCCCGACCGGTGGGTTGGGATTTCCGTGCTCGCTTTCAATCTCCAGCACGACGATAGAGAACGTGGCGGTAATGGTTTTAGGGCTGTTCATCGTAAACGAAAGGGGGTTCAGAGTGCCGCTCGCGTCTCCTGCCCAGCCGGTGAATACCTTGCCTCCTATCGGCGTTGCCGTGATATTTATAAACTGCCCGTCGTTGTACCACGTTTCTCCGGCAGGAGCCACTGAACCATCGGTTGCAGGCTTGGGATATGTCACAAGCCTGTATTCCCTCTGCCAAATCCATGTTATTGTCGTATCGGTTGTTATGTTGAAAACTATTTCCCCGACCGAGCCTCCGCCGGTCAAGTCGCCCGTTCCATTGAATCCCATGCACTTGTAGCGTTCGCCCTCTGCACCTGCAATCGGGGTGTTAGAGCTTGCCGTTATTTCCGTTCCCCATACGTAATTCCATGTGCCCGGTGCTGGCGTACAGCCCGGGATTACGCTTGAAACAGTGAACGTGCATTGCACTTCGCCAAAATTGGCCGTAACCTGCTTGGGTCCGTTCATCACAATCGGTATCGGGTTTGAGCCGCTGTTTATGTCGCCCGTCCATCCTGTAAAATAGCGCCCGCCGTAAGGCGTGGCCAGAAGCTGTATGCTTTCGTTTTCAGGGTGCCATGTGTCGCCTGAAGGCGATACCATTCCGGCCGTCACTGGCGATACGTTCGTCCTCAGCCTGTACTGGGTCTCCCACTGCCACGTAATTGAAGAGTTCTGGAATATCTGGAAAGAAACGCTGTTGCCCGTTCCGGTTGACGGGCAGTCGCCCGTACCGCTATAGCCGATATTGTAATATCTTATCCCCGGAGGGCCGTCCGCAACCGAGGCAACCGAAGCGCTTACGGTATCTCCGACGTTGTAAGTATGACTTCCTATGGGCGGGTCGGGAACGCCCGCCTCCGAAACTACCGAAAGGATGCACTTATTGAAAACGGCCGTAACGCTCAGGGGGTTCTGGATAACGACTATCTTGGGATTGTCGGTGCCGGTTATCGAACCGTGCCAACCTGAAAAACTGTATCCTCCGTTCGGAGCGGCTTCGAAAGAAACTTCGGAAGCCTCGTCGAACCACGTTCCGCTGGCGGGTGCCACGGCGCCGCCATCTGACGGGTCGGCAAGCGTGGTTACCAGGTACTGAATCTTCCAGTTCCACGTTATTGTCGAATCTTCCGTAATTGTGAACGTATGCGTTCCCGTGCTGCCGTTTGGCGCGACGGAACCGGTGCCTGTCCAGCCCGTAACCACGTATCTCGTGCCAGTGCCTTCTTCAATTGGAGATAAGACTGTGGCGGTAAGGGCTTTCCCGTAGTCGTACGAGTGCTCGCCTACCGAGGGATTGGGATTGCCGTGCGCGCTCGCTACGGTAAGCTTGGGCCGCACCATCACGTAGTTTTCCGCCGTCTTTGTATCGCTCCCGCCGGGGCCGACCGCGGTCAGTGTTACGGTGAAATTCCCAAAGGATTCGTATGTATGAACGGGATTCTGTTCATCGCTCGATTCGCCGTCTCCGAACTGCCAGTGCCAGCTTCCCACGTCGCCCGCCGTAAGGTCGGTGAAAGATACCGCAAGCGGGGGGGAGCCTTCGACCGGCGTCGCTTCGAAGTTGGCGACGGGAGCTACGGTGCCGCATACAATGTAGTCCGTTCGCGTCATGGAATCATCCGTGCCGTTGCCGTACACGACAAGTATTACCGTGTACGTCCCGATCACGGTATATGTGTGAGTGGGCTCGCGGTTCGTGGATACGGGGCTGCCGTCGCCGAAGTCCCAAACGTAGGAATCGATATCTCCTGAGCTTTCATTCTTGAACATTATATCGAGAGGACAGTCGCCGGCAGTCATGCTGTAGGTGCTGAAAGCCGCAATTGGCGCCAGCGTCGGGGTATCCGTGGGCTGCCCGGTTGCTGGAGATGTGTTGCCCATTATCCGCTCGAATACTAATGTCCCGTTCCATTTCATTTTTATCTTGACGAGGTCTTCCGAGCCGAGATAGGGTTTCTCGATGATTATTTCTCCGCTGCCCGGAATCCCGTCGATTGTTATAGGATCCCCGTCATAGTCCGCTATGTCGTCAAGGGTCACGCTCCGGAAATCCTCGATCATTTGCTCGAGGTGAGAATAGACTCTCACTTCGCGCTTGACTTCCATCGAGACTCTCTGCCCGACCAGTATTGCCTGCGCTACGCCGAGAAGGACGATAACAAGTATCATCATTGATATCATCACTTCAAGCAGCGTGAAACCCGAACGATTGTCACAGACCAGCCCTTGCCTGTTGTTAGTTGTAGGCTTCACCTCAACCCCCTTGAACGAAAAATGATTTGTCCGAATTGAAAAGTCCGAGTCGGAATTCCCGCGTGATGGTGCGCCCGTCTCGCAGTAACCGCGCCCTTTCCAGGCGAAGTGCATCTCTAAGTTTTCTTCCATTTTTTTTCCACTCTAAACTATCTATGGCCGTCTTGTGTCTCTTTGACATAATGACCCTCTATTGAACTGACGAAAAAACAGAGTGGAATTTAATAATCATTGGGTTGTTTAGGAAAAAATTTAGAAAAAAAATAAAAAAATTTCCGGATACCAAAAAGAATGCTCAAGTCGTGGCAGGCTTTGGACTTATCGAATGTATTACTGCGGTATCGTACCCTGAGAATACCTGGTTATGCCGTCCTGTTTGTCGGTGGGAACTACCTCTTTCGGTTTTTCTGGCTTGTACTTCGTATATATTGCTGCGCCGGGGTGCGGTTCTATCTTTTTGTAAAGTTGCGTTTTCGTGCCTTCTTCGCCCGTAGTTATCTTCTTGTAGAGCTTTTTCTCCGCATTCACGCAAATCCACATCTCGCTTGTTCCATCTTCCCTCACAATGGTAGTCGCATCGTCAGATGAGAGTTCCGGAATCGTGCTTGTCGGCCCCGCCATCTCTTCTTCTTCGGTTATACTCGCCGTTTTAGCCTCTTCGGCCGTAAGCGTCGCAACCAATCCGTACATGACAATCATCGCAAGCAGCCCGATTGCAAGTAAATGGGCGTTCGAGCGTAGCGAGTTCTTCGCTTGTCTCAGAACCACCGTCCGCCTCGTTAACCTTGCCGTCCGCGCTAAATCCTGCCCGCTGGCCACCTCGGGCTTCCCTTCGCCGGGAATCTCCATCTTTCTTGTCTGGTGTCGTTTTATTACAAGCTTCGGTATTTTCTTTGAAGCCATCTTTGCGCCTCGCAAAACAAGACTGCGTTCATTCTGTAATATACAACATAAATCCACTTTAGGCAAACTTGTCGCCGTTTTTTATGCTTTCAACTCCGGAATTTATGACACTTCTTGGCTTACTATCCCCGGAGTAATTTCCTCTTTCTATAGTAATAAAGCGGCACCAGCAGCAAAAATGCAAGCAGGGAACAGGCAGACCCCTCGTGCTCAACGGAGCAGCCGCCCGTCTTGTCGTTTCTGCCCGGAATACTCTTGGGCATGGAAATTTCTCTTTGCCCCGTGAGCCGCACGAAAGACTTGGCCCCGGCAATCCTGCTGAAGTCTTCGACTGAAGATATCCGGCCGTATACGAGCACTTCCTTTTGCCTCCCCGGCACTCCGGATGCTTTGAAAGCGGCGTGAACTACTCCGTCTTTGCCGACGGCCAGAAGCATTGACCTCGAATCGAGCGATCCCGCTTCGAGCTCGGAGTTCTTAAAAGTAAGGTCGCTGAAAATGTATTCCGGCGACACGCATGATATCCCCGGTTTTCGCTTTTCCCATGATTCGCTTTCCGAAATCGGCGAGTACGCGGCAGTTGCGCTCGGAGAGAAGACCGCCCTTAGGCCGGTAATCCTACCCCATCTGCCCGTTTCCCTGAGTCCGTTTTTTCCCCTGACGTGGCATAGAGTCTCGCCGAGGCAGTATGAAAAGACGTATAGGTTCCCGTCGGAATCGAGTCCAGCGCACCTCGCAAAATCAGGCAAATCGAAAATGTCCGTACTCGAACCGGTCTTGATTGCGAGTCTCGGCTTTCCTTTGTCGCTCTGGTAAAGAAAATACTTCGTCCCGAACCTGTCGCAAAGAAAAATCGTCAGTTCTTCCGCGCCTGCGGGAAGTTTATCTTCCTTCCAGCCTTCGCCGCTTTTTTCGAGGATGCAAAGCCGGCCGTTCCTGATATACCCGAAAACCGGTTCGCCGTCAGCCCTGCATGCTGCCCTGAGGAATTTCATCTTCCCCGTCGCGACATACTCCGCTTGCCATCCGTCTTCCCGCTGCCTGATTGCGCTCAGAAACATCTGCGACTGGTTGCCCGTTCCAGAGTATGAAATCACCGTCGTCGCTCCCTTGCCGCCGTAGGCCAGCATGTAGTTGCCGCCTTTGACCTCGGCCGTCACGGGCAGTATCGTCCATTCCTTGCCCGACCAGCGGCAGAACGAAACCCACCTCTCCTTCTTGCCGAGCACGTTCATCGCCGTCAAAATCAGCGGCGCGCCATGCGAATCCGTCGCCATATCGTATATCTCCAGCGACGAGTACGACGACACCGGCGTCACGTGAAATCCCTTCACCCGCACCTCGAAAGTCCTGCGAGCCTCCTGCGCGACCGGCTGCGTCGAGTCCGTCACCTTCACGGTCACCTCGCCGTGCGCGGCTTCCTTGCCCGCCCGGCCGGTTATTTCCAGCCCTTTTGCCGCAGTCTTAAGGTCGAGCCACTCCGGCGCGCCGACGACCTCGACCCTCAGCGGGGCCAGCCCGTCCTCCACTTCCAGCTTCGCAAAGTATTCGCACCCCGGGTACGCCGTGGGCAGTTCCTCGCTTGTGATTTTCATCCCCTCGGATATGCGCAGCGACATCCAGCCGTCCACCGTCTCCGGCGGCTCGATGCTGTCCGTGACCCGCAGTCTGAACCTGAACGTCCCCGAAACGATGGGCACTCCCGCAACTTTTCCCGTCGCCACGTCGAATTCTATCCCCTTGGGCAGGTCGCCTTCGAGCTTCTCCCAGATAAACGGAGGGGTGCCCGTCGGCGGCGCAATTATCTGCTCGTACTTGTGTCCGAGCCGCCCGACCGCAAGCGTCCTGTCCGGCAGGGCCAGCGCCGCGGGCTTAACCCGCATGCCCAGTATCTTCTCGATTCCGCCCTTTATCTTCGGCGTTTCCACGCTCGCCCGCAAGGTGAACTTGAACTCGCCCGGCTTTTTTGGCATCCCCGTTATATAGTCGCCTTTTATCTTCAATCCCGCCGGAAGGAGCCCGTCCACCGACGACCACTTGAACTCCTTTTTCTGCTCCGAATCCAGCTCCAGCTTCGCCATGTATTCGACGCCAACCCTCGCTTCGGGCAGCGATTCGGTCTTTATCGCCGCACCTTCGTATTTGCCCGCGATGTGAATCGCCAGAAGCTCTGAAAGCCCCACTGCGTCCATTATCGTGCCCGTATGCTCGAGCCTGTATTCCGCAGTCAATCCAGGCTCCTCGACTCCCATCACCCGTCCGTCCAGCCGGTACGTCGCTCCCAGCCGGTTTATCTGGCAAACCACTACCATATCCGCGCCCAGCGCCTCGCCCAGCTTCGCCGCCTCGTCCGGGTCGTCGTAAAACGCAGTATCTTCCTTCTTGAGTTCGGCCAGCTTCTTCACGATTTCCATCCTTGGAATCGCGCGGAAATCCGGGTCCTCCGAAAGCGCCGCCGCCAGGTTCTTCGCCAATAGTATGCAGTCGGATATGATTATCGCCTCCGACTCGTAGTCCACCACCACGACCCACTTCGCCGTGCCCTCGTCCTGGCCCGAAGCGGCGGTCGCGAATATCAGCACGAGCAATGCCGCAGCAAGCAGCCTGCGCATGGCATGTCCTCCGTAAAATCGTTAAATGTCCGAGTTTCGCGAAATATACTACCCGCCTAAGCTTGTTCTATCAAGTCTAAAGAAATTTCCGGCGGGGAAGGGTGCCCCGCCGGATGTCCCGCCGATTAGTTCAGTCTGTCTTAAAACCAGAAGTTGAATCCCAGTATCAGCCGCACGCTCGAAGCGTCGAGCCACTCTATGCTCGTGTCGTAAATGCCGTCAACGCTCCAGCTCACCGGCACGTAGACGCTCTCGTACCTCAGGTCAAGCGAGACCGACGACTCCGGCCCCACCATCAGGTCCAGCCCCGCACCGAACGCCAGTATCTGCGCCTGGTCAGTATCCACCTTCGTATGCCACCCGTTCGCTATGTCGTCCTGCTTGAGCATTGTGTCTTTCGCGAACCACGTGGACGCCCATCCCATGCCCACGTCGAAATGGAACCCGAAGATATCGCCTTCCTTCGGCTCCTGCATGAGCCGGAACGCGAAGACTGTGCTGCTCATATTCAGCTTCCCGAGGTCCATCCCCCTGTCGCTGAGCATCAGGGAATGGTTCTCCACCCGTAACTCCAGCCCGTAGCGCGTCACGAAGTTCGGCGAGAAGTCAGACCTCCACATTGCAGGCAGGTACGTGGCGCGAAGGCCAATAAGCATCCCGTTCTCGAAATCCGTGTCGTCGTTCCCGTCTACAGCTCCGTTCCTGTTTCCGTAGACGTTCCCGAACTCCAGACCCACGCTTATTTTCCTGTCAAGAAGCTCCTTCTCGCCCGGCTTCTCGATATATATCTTCCTCTGCGTCCTCTCGATAATCTCCGGCTGACCTTCCGGCATTGCATCTTCCTCGAACTCGCCTTCCATAACTTCCTGCGGCGCTTCGGCTATCCCGGCCGGTTCGGGCGCTTCCATCTGAGGCCTCGGCCCCTGCCTCTGCATGTACCTGTTTTCCCACATTTTCTGCCTGTAGGCGTCGTACATGCAGCCGCTCCCGGCCGCCATACACAGGACGATAACCGCGATTAAGGACTTCTTCATGACCATCCCCTCCCGGAAATGAATGATTGCAAACATGCACTAAGTCTATCAAACACAACGTCCCCTGCAAACAAAATATTCGATTGAATTCACCTGAACAAGTCTTTTCATTAGTGGGGAAACCGAAGAACCGCTGCGCGAAACGGATTTATCGTTGAAGATTCCGGAAAGCTCCACTAATATCTCGTTCATAAAGCCTCGGGTTCCAACCGGAAGGTTTCGGTCAGAAAATCAGGAATAAATTCAATTTCGCTTCAGGGAGGTGATTTTTTGAAGTTCAGCTTCGACACTTCGAAGGTTATACCTGCTTTCGGACGGGCCATCATGGGGCACGGCGCTTTCCCGGGCACCGGCCCGAGCAGGAAGCTCGCGCTGCTTGAAAGTCTGATTGAGCTTACGCGCCCGTTCCTCGTCGTCATGGGAATCCCCACGGTCGGAATGGGAGCTTTTCTTGCGGCGGGACTCATGCCTTCGCCGCTTGCACTGCTTTCCGGCGTTATCGCCGTGGTTATGGCCGTCAGCGCCACCCATACCTTCAACGACTGGGTTGACAGGAAGCGGGACATCAAAGTTTGGCCCAACCGCCCGCTGCCGGCGGGCCGCATCTCCGCGCCGCTTGCACTTCTTTTCGCCGCCGCTCTCGCCGCAGGTTCGCTTGCCATAACTGCCGCCGCCTTCGGCATGATTGCGTTCTTCGTGCTTCTGGTTGCGGAAATTCTGTCTTTTTTCTACTGCGTTCTCACGCGCGACGCGATTGGCCGCCTTTCGCTTCCTCCCATAATAGCGTTCTTCCCCCTCGGCGGATGGGCGGCGGTGAGCCCGGACACGCTCTTTGCCAGCCCCCTGCCATGGTTCCTCGCAGCCATTGTCGTCACCTGGCAGACCGCCCATACAACGGTCAAGATGCCTGCGCGCCCGTTGAAGGAAGTGGATGGGAAAAAGCGCTGCATCGACAAGGCGCTATTTTTCTATCCGAGCCCGAAAGCGGCCGCCGCCATAGGCTTTGCGTTCAGCGTGCTGCTTCTAATCGAGGTGATTGTTCTCGGCGTAATGGCCGAACTCGGGCTGATATACTGGCTCCTTGCGATCCCGATAAGCGCGGCTATGGTATTGTGCTCTATCGGGCTTCTGGCTTCCTCGACCGACAGGAAGCGCGCTTTCCTTGCTTTTAACACCGCCTCGCTGGCTCTGACCTTTATCTCCGGCGGAGTCTGCTTCGACCTCTTGCTGCGAATGCATCTCGACGGCTTCCTGCTCTGGATACTGCAGGCGTCGAAGGATATTATTGCATGGGTCGAGTTGCAGGCCGCGAGCCTGAAAACTGTTGCCTATTGGGTTGTGCTCGTCGTCGCCGCGCTCGTCACGCTTGCGGTAATCGGCAAAGTTGTCAAAGAACTCACCCGAAAAACGCCCGAGCCTGACGGACAGGCGTCCGGCGATTAGAGATGGTAGACCGTTTTAAAGAGTTTTCGTCCACTATGCCTATGACACACTAATATAAAGACCGCCTTGAATTTCCACCGGAAAACATGTATCCTTCAGGCATGAGCGGGGAAGATGAAAAACCTGAAACACCTGAAAAACCTGAAATACCGCAAGAGCCTCAATGGTGCGCCTTTCATCCCGGCGTCGAGGCTGTCGCGAAATGCGACCTCTGCGGCAAGCCGGTCTGCGACAACTGCTTCATCGACCTCGCAGGCAAAAAAGCCTGCACCCACTGCAAGCCTGCAATCGTCGGAGAGTTTATACTGGACAAGCCTGCAAGACTGGTAATCAGGCGAAGGAGAAATCCTTTCAGGGCAAGCATTGATGCCATGAAACGGCTTTTAAAAAGCCGTAAAAAGGAAGTTCATATTGACGGCGATACTGTCAAACATTTAACTAAAATGAGAAAGGAACAGGTTTTTGAGGAATGGTTCAGGCAGGATGATTCGCACCCCGAGCGATATGGTATGGAATTCAAGATAGCACCCAAGCGCGAGCTTCACGATTCCGACAGGATTCTTCTTTGGGGCTTTGCGAGCTTGCTACTGCCTTTGCTCAGTTTCGTCACTTTAAAAAAAGTGTTGGCCTACCGTGACCGTGAGAAAAGCGATAACGAGCCCGAAGACGCCGATGTGAAAATAATAATGGGCCTCTTTCTTGCAATGTTATCACCCATCTTGTGGACAGCCGGCCTGCTCCTGCTTATCCTGAGTTGAAATTATAGACACAACTTCCGCATGAGGTACGCGCTTCTTTCCGTTGAAGCGCGATTTGGTAGTGGCGCAGACCGCCAGGTCTGCGACCGCCAAGGTTTGGGGTCGCGTAGCGGGGGCCCCAAACGAAAGGCGATAAAAATCTATTGATACTCGTAAGCTTTACGGCAAAGATATGAATATCTCACGCCTCAAGGCTTGTAGTAGGATTACTTGTCTTCGTTAACCAATCCCCTGAAGAGATTTTCGGTATCGCCTATACGAATGTAGTACTTAACTGTCACTGGCGGCTTGGTATCTTGAATCACTTTAACCAGAAGCTCAGCATCCCTTTCACTCGATATCTCGCCCATAATAATAATGCAGCCGCCGGCTCCTGTATACCATGTTAGTATTACCTTATCAAATTCGGGGTATTCTGAAGTCGCTTTTTCGAGTACTTTAATATGCTCACGTGCATTTCTCAGGTTTATATTTTGCCTGACTGCGGTCGGGCCGAAGAATAGATATGCCAATGCTGCAGCCAGAAAGCAAGTAGCGGCAAGGTATTTTATAACGGAATTCTTTTTATTCTTTTTATTTGTCTCTTTATCCATATTGTTATATTACCACAATGTGCGGCGGGAAGCAAGCTCGGAACTTCTGCTGAAGGTTTGAGGTCGGGTGGAATTATTGTTCCTTTACGAGAATAAGTCCACAAAACATCTTTCCGCGGAACAGCGTGATCTTTTCCAAGGTATTGTCGAACCTGTTGCCGATATATCCACCAATCTCCCATGTCGCGGTAAACCTGCATTTCTTACCGATATATGAATCCGGTTCCCCTCTAAGAAGCATGCAGGGGCTGTGTATCGCCAGTCTTACCTCTTCTCCGGGTTTCAATGGCGTCTTGTCATTGCTGACATCCTGAATATCAATGAATAGAACGAATCTCGGGTCCAATGCGGCAATATAGAGTGATGTTTTCCTCTCTCCAAGCATTTCTATTTTCTTCAGTATTCCCGTGAATGTTACTTCAACGCCTTTTTCCTCTTTGGGCTTATCGGTGGAATCTGGCTGCGTATTTTCTTGACCGGTAATGTCTGCCTGTGAATCCTTGTTGATGGCTGTTGTGCTTTTGCAACCAACCAGCAGGAATACGGCAATTATGATATACGGCGATTTCTTCATCTTGCATCCAATATAACATCTATTAGAAAACAGATGCAAATCAGGCAATATCCTAAATGTCATCATGTTTCCGTTTACATATCTGTGCCTATCTGTGTTCATCCGTGGTTTCAAATCTTATTTCCCCATGGTTTATTAATGTCTCTCTGCGCTCTCTCCTTACCTCTCCGTTTTAACCCCTGATTCTTTCGTTTTCTCCGCGTCTTCCTCCGTGTCCTCTGCGTTGAAACCACCGTTTCATTAGTCTGTTAAGTATCATATCTCTCATAAGTCTCATAAACCATACCCATTTTCTAAACATTGAGTCTTATTTTCTTATATATGGTAAGCCTTTCACGCCTGAGGCGGTGTTCAGTCCGTTTGCTATATGGTTTTCCACACCCCCGATTAAACTAACCACCCCCGGTTCTAATTCAGACAACTTTGCAACCCTGAAACCCAATAACAGAAGTGCCTGCGCCGTCGACATAGTCATGTGACAATTTTTTGTACAAAAGTGGCACACCGCAAACATGCTCCAAATCGAAATTTTTTTTGCGTCGTAACTTCTTGATATGAAAAAGGTTATGAAGAATTGAGTTTTCGGCATATGGAAATTATCAAATCTGGGTGGGCTTTTTTCACATCTATATATATAGAGGGCAAACAATAACATTCTCAATAACATTCTCTGTAACCGTATATTCTGAAACGCTTGTAAACATTGAGAGAAAGGAGGTTAATACCTTGGAGCCCTTATTTCATAAGGGAAACATCTTTGCCGCGTGTTTTCGCTTCGCGAAAAAAAGGTGCGGCTATCGCCGCTCATAATGACAAACTGAATGATTCAGGAGGTGTTCTATGATTTATCCACGAACCAACGTACTGGAAAGAAGGAAAGATGTTACCAGGCTTCTTGTCAGGGGTTACACGCCCTCTGAAATCGCAAAAGGCATCGGGGTATCGCGGGAGACAGTCTATAACGATGTGAGGTATATCCGGTCGGGTCGGAACGAGGATTTGTCGGAGTATGGCAGGAAGCAGATGCTTGCGCAGGTGATGCTCAACGCACGCGAGCGGGTCAAGGAACTCTGGTCGGTCGTCGAGAAGTCGGAGTCGCCGTACGTGAAGCTGCTTGCGTTGCGGGAGTTGCGTATCCACGACCAGCAAACGCTCAATCACATTTTTTTATTCACGCAGATTGGTGAGGATAAAAGTATCAAAGGCAGCACCGAGGACAAGGTTGATGCGGAAAACGTGAGCAATACTTGCCCGCGGGTGCAACCCACCCCGGCATCTGACGATTTAGAAACAAATCGTCACGGGCGCAATGACAAAGAAGAATGCTTGAAGAGGAGTATCGTGCACGATGGCGCAATTATGCACGATAGGAAATCGGAGGACAAGAAAAGGAATGTGGATTCCTTATTTCATAAGGGAAGCATCTTTGCCGCACGTTTTCGCTTCGCGAAAAGCGAGCTCCCCAAATCCGCGGGCTCCTCTTTCAAGGACCCCGCGGTATCTGTAAAAACTTGCCGTAAGTCGTTGGCACATAAGGGAAATGAATTACAGATGGCACTTCCAGAAATGTCGGAAAAAATGTATAATTTACCTGAAAGGAAAAGTAAGTTGTTCAGGGAAATCGAACATACATCGGAAACCGGGTTTATCGCAGAAGCAGGGACGCTAAACGAGTTGTTCGCCGAGGCAGGTAAAGCCCTGACCGACGTAATGACGGACGTGACGAAGGTCGAACCCAAAATAAAGCGCGAGGTCGAGCTCGAAGCGGACAGCCTGTCGGATCTCATGCATATATGGCTCGAAGAGCTCAACTACCTGAGCCAGACGGAGCACGAGTTCTATAGCGCATTCAAGGTCGAAGTAACTGATAACTGTCTCAAAGCCATAATCCGGGGCGAGGCAATCGACCTTAAGAAACACGAGCAGCGGTCCGAGGTCAAGGCAGTAACGTACGGCGAGTACAAGCTGGAAAAGACCGGCGAAGAATGGTTGACCAGGGTCATAATCGATATCTGAAAAGAGACATGAAATGTCCGAGCATATCGAACTCAAGAGAATTGGCGAGGCGGTCTGGGAGATACCGAAGACCGGGAGAATGCGCACGGCAGCGAGGCTTTACGCGACCGAAGGCATGCTGGAGCACGTGAAAGGCGACAATGCGCTCAAGCAGCTAAGAAATACGGCCGAACTGCCGGGGATAGTCGGTTGCGCGATGGCCATGCCGGACATTCACCAGGGCTACGGGTTCCCGATAGGCGGAGTGGCGGCGTTCGACCTCGACGAAGGCGTCGTATCACCCGGAGGCGTGGGATACGACATAAACTGCGGCGTGAGACTCATGGCCTCGGACATCCAGCATAATGATATCAAGGACGGAATCGAGAGCATTGCGGACGCATTGTTCAACGAAATACCTGCAGGCGTCGGGCGCGGCGGGAATTTGAAGCTTTCCATGCAGGAGGAACGCAAAGTTCTGGAATCGGGCGCGAAGTGGGCAGTCGAGAACGGCTACGGTACGCAGGGCGACCTCGAATGCATAGAAGAGCAGGGCGCCATGCGCGAAGCGAACCCCGATGCGGTAAGCGAGCGGGCCTACAAGCGCGGGCGCGACCAGCTCGGCACGCTCGGTGCAGGCAATCACTTCGTCGAACTCGGCGTGGTCGAAACGGTCTACGACGACGACCTCGCGGAGGCGTTCGGACTGCATAGCGGCCAGGTGACGCTGATTATCCACTCCGGCTCGCGCGGATTCGGGCATGAAGTCTGCCAGCAACAGATAAAGACCATGAAAAAGGCGATGCGAAGTTACGGAATCGAAGTGCCCGACATCCAGCTCTGCTGCGCGCCGATAAGCTCGCCGGAAGGCAAGCGATACCTCGGCGCAATGCGCGCGGCCGTGAACTATGCCTTCGCCAATCGCCAGATGCTCGCCCACCGCGCCAGGAAAGCCATCGCAAAGGTGCTTTCACTGCCGGACGGAGGGCACGAATTCAAAACGGTCTACGAAGTGGCCCACAATATCGCCAAAATCGAGGAGCACGAAGTCGACGGCACCATGAAAAAGGTTTGCGTACACAGAAAAGGCGCGACGCGCGCATTCGGCCCGGGCAGGCGCGAACTGCCGGAAAAGTATCGCCAGACCGGCCAGCCGCTGCTCATACCCGGCGACATGGGGCGTTACTCCTACGTACTTGCGGGCACCGAAAAGGCTATGAAAGATACGTTCGGTTCAACCTGCCACGGCGCAGGACGGCTGATGTCGAGAAAAGAGGCCACAAGACGCGCCCAGGGCCGCAGAATCGACTCCGAACTAAGAAAATACGGCGTAATCGTCCGCGCGGCAAGCAGAAGAGGCCTCTCGGAAGAGATGCCGGAAGCCTACAAGGACGTTTCCGACGTGGTCGAGGCGGTTACAACGGCAGGAATATCGACGCAAGTCGTTAAACTGAAACCACTTGCGGTAATCAAAGGATGATATTTCCGGTTGTGCCGGCACATTCAGATTAATGTGAGAAAAAGGACTGACAATGAACGTTTACCTGATACGACACGGCGAGCCAGAGCTGCTCAACGACAACGTTTACCGCGGACATAGCGACTTATCATTGTCGGAAACCGGGCTCAGGCAGGCGGAATTGCTCGATAAACGACTTTCAGATGCGAAAATCGGTGCGATTTACTCAAGCCCGCTGAAACGCGCCGTCCAGACAGTCGAGCCGTTGTCGAAGTCATTGAACCTTGAAATTCAACGTGCTGAAAGCATAAATGACGTCGATTTCGGCTCCTGGACCGGCTTGACCGTCGACGAAGTCATCGAAAAATACCCGTCAGAATTCGAAAAATGGCAGAAAACGCCGCTTGACTCAACGTTCGACAGCGGATATTCGATCAGGGAATTACAAAAAAACGTCGTTGAATGGCTCAATGACATTGTAAATGGCGAGTACGAGGCAGTCACAATCGCAACTCACAAGATTCTACTCAGGCTTATTGTAATGTCGATAATCGACGCGGGGAACGACAAGTTCTTCGATTATGATTTCGAAACCTGCTCGATAAGCGTTATCGAAAACGAAGGGAACGGGTTTGTCGTTAAAAGCCTGAACGACACGAGCCATCTCGAAATATTGAAATGGTAAGCAAAGGAATAGCCAGATTGAAACGCTGGAAAAGACGTGAAAGCAGTTGTTGGAGAATTACGCCAGACCTTAAATGTGACGCAAGTACCGACGCGATTCAGGACATAAAACACGGGAATGAGTTATTGGCAACGTCCGATAATGTATATTATGTTGCGTTCGGGATATATTATGCATATTGACGTAAGTCCAATGCCTGCCTAATCTTCCGTACCGACAATCTCCACAAAGTCCGGGTCTTCGTAGTACTTCTCAAACCTGTCGTCCTTTCTCGCCGTTGTTTTGAGTTCCGACCGCAATTCGACCGCCTTTTTAAGCATGCCAAGCATATCATCCTTCTTATCCATCAACCCATACGCGGCTGCGCAATTGTAGTACGGCTCGTGCCAGTCCGGCAGAATCTTCATCGCGACTTCGAAATCCTGGACCGCAAAATCAAACTCTCCCTTTGCAAGCCACGCCCGTTGAATGCAGCCTCACTGTCGCACTTGATGCTTATCGCGCGGTTGTACGCGTCAATCGCCTCGTCATGCGCTTCCCTTTCCATCATTATCCTGCCGTACTCGATTAATGGCTCTGCGTCATACGGGCCGCGCTCGATTGCAATTTTGAGGTCGGAAATCGCGCCTTCGGAATCGCTGCTGAAGATTTTCGCCCTCGCGCGCAGCTTGTAGAATTGCGGGTATTCGTCGCCGTATTTCTCGATAGCCTTGTCCAGATAAGCGATTGCGGCCGGATAATTACGGGATTTCACCAGAATTTCGGCTTTTTCGTACGTTTCTTCACGCGTTTCTTCATCGAGTCTGCAAAAATGAAAGAAAAATGCACTCAGAGGCAATGCCAGCGCGATAAAAACGCCTACAAATTGCATCCAGAATGGTATATCGGTGCGTTCAAGCCCGTACAATCCAATCTCCTTTTTTGAAATATCGCTTTCTACACCTGAAAATACAACATGTACGCCTTCTCCGCAATTACAAATCCAACTGAAATTTGTAATATCATAGGGAATCTCCGTTACATTTGAAGAATTACTCATTTGTAGTGTATATTAACCTGGAGGTGCTTGTTAATGCACAAAGCGTCGAGAATGAAGAAAGCCTTGATTCTGCTGATAGCTGTGGCTGCAGCCATGATAGCTTACGGGCAGGAAAACGAGCAATCCGACGAGAAAATCCTTGATGAAAAAGGGATTGGAACAAGCGTTGAGGAGCTGACAAGGCTTATTGTCGGTGACGAGGCGGAAATCAGCAAACTTGTAGGCGATTTGGCGGATGAATCCTACTGGACGAGAGAAGCCGCAACGGAAAAGCTTGTAATGATTGGCGAGCCCTGCGTTCCCCTTCTCATGAAAGAAGTAAGCGAAAGCCCCGACCCCGAGGTGGTCGAGCGTTCAAAAAAGATACTCGAAAGGATTGAAAATAATTTCTATCCCGAGACCCAGGGATTGTTGATGGCATCGGCGAAAGTGCTTGGCAAATCTCAGGATGCCAAAGCAGTCAAGCCTCTTTTAGCGCTGATGAGCCATAGAGACTATAAAATATCGATACAAGCGGCCAGAGCCCTTGCCGCCTTCAAGGACGACGAGGCGGTCAGGAGAGAAACAACGAAACTGAGAGAAACGGTCGAGAAATCGAAAAAAGAAAAGAAAATATGGGAAACGGAGCTGGCGCTGGAGAAACTCTACTGTATTACAAGGGACAAAGATATACTGAAGGAACTGGTCAAACTGAGCAATTTCCGTTTCCCCTGGCTCAAAGGCGAAATAGTCGGCGGATTGCGAGTATTGACGCTCTGCGACAAGACGACCTGCAGGATGGGCGAACGCCCGAAGATAAGCGTGCGAATCAGAAACCTTACCAACAAAACGATATACCTGGTCGGCTCGCTGGACGCTTCCGAAGCCGGGCGCTACCCCCGATGCAGTTTCGAGATACTGGACCCCGACGGCAAACCCGTCAAGATAAGATACTGGAGGTGAGGCCTTGTGAATAACCTCCGGTCGGAGGACTTCGTGGAGGTCAAGCCCGGCGAGGCGCTGAACCCGTATTCAAAGGTAGGTGAGCTCGACTCTTTTGCAAACTATCTTCTCAGGAAATGGAAAGCGGAAAAGCCCGGCAAATACGTTATAACCTTCACATATTCGACGGCGGCAGAAAGCGATGTGAGCTGGCACGGCGACTTTTCCGGCGAGTCCGGCGCCAAGCTGAAGAAGATGTTGGAAAAAGTGCCGCGCATCACCGTGAAATCCGCGCCCGTCGTGGTGGAGTATGTGAAAGACAAAAAATAAAACGATTGTTGTATGAGGGATTGATTTTTCATAATTCGCCACTCTTGAATAAGAGTCCGCAGAATCATGAAAAATAAAAACAGTATGAATTCGCTTGCCCGTCGTAAAACATCGCACTAATATGTAATATAAGGGTTATGGTGGGAGAAATTCCATGCGAAGACTTGTCGCATTCCTGGTAAAGGCAGTCGTCGGTTACTTTAAATGGATAGAAAAACATCCAGTGATAGTTGGATTGTTTCTTATCGTATTCGGAATTGCTTATACTGTATTACCGCTATTCCCGATTATAACTGGCCGAACTTTGCCGGAACTTATCACGGGACATATAATAGTTAGAAGCTATGAAGAATTGCTGTATCCTTCAATCCTTATGATGGCAATGGGCTTGTTCTGTCTTGTAAGCGGATTTCTAATACTTTACGGCGCCAGAAAAAAGCGAAAAGATGAGAAAGCCCTCGTTACTGATATGGATAATGACAATGAGAAATAAAATCATCGTTATCGCTCTGATTGCGGTATTTGCCGGGGGATGTACGTCGTCGAACGTATTCGCGCGATGTGATGCCGACTCCGTGACTACAAGCGTAAACTTTACATCGAAAGATTCGCCCGAAAGCCTTCATGCAGACAGGTTCAGATACATTGTCCTCACGTGCCTGGCAAGAGGGACCATAGTTGAAGAGCCGCTGAAACCGCAGGGAGAAATCATCTATACAATCGATATTCGCGACGAGAAAAACGGTATAACCTGCTCCTGCATAATAATGGAAAATCGCGAATGCTTCTGCGAATACAAGAACGAGGGAAATACGGAGGAAGGTCAGGAAATAAGAAAGCTTGTTATAAAGATGGATTATATGGAATTCCGCATTATTGAGATAATCTTCGACCTTGCAATAGATTTGGAAAATGAATAATAACCACAGGTGAACACAGATGGAAAATCCGGTCATTGCGAGGACGAACGAAGTGAGGACGCGGCCTGCGCTCCTGAATTCCTGAGATAAGTGCGCCGCGCAGCAAAGCGAGCAATCTGATCAAATGGAAAACGGCATGGGAAAAAGAATCCTGATAATTACGGCAATGATAGCAGTATTTGCCGGGGGATGTGCTTTTACAAGAAATTTCTCTTTTTATGCAGCTTATCCCGAAGAGGCAGATGTGACCTTTCGAATACCCGGTAATGAAAAGAGATCTCCTATTGGCGGGATCCTGAAGAAAGAAATATTAAGCTGTATGGCAAGAGGCACACAAAGGAAAATCTGGAATGAAAAAGACTCAAAAACTCTATATATAATATTCATTCGCGATAAAATAACCGAACCCGTATCACTATGCTGCATACTTCAGGAAAATGGTGAATTCTGGTGTTCGGATTATATTGAAGCATTTGTCGAAGAATACCCGAATCAGATAAACATTCCTTCTATTCCTCGTGAGTTTATGCTCGTACTGAAGAAAAAAGATTTCAATATGATTATAGATATACTCGAATGGCTTAAAGCCTCCAACCATTCTTCAATAGAATGATTTCTTTTCCTGCCATACAGAAAAGTCTTTAATAACAGATTGCTTCGCGCCCTGCTCTGTTTTGATATATCTGACGATAGTTATTTTTGAATCAGCTTGCCTGATTTATCTTCAAGATATATGAAACACTTTTTTCAAAGATCGTTGCGACTATATCAAGTAAATTGTTGAATTCGCTGATAGACTTGAAATCACTTCCTCGAACTTTTTTCTGAGCTATATCCTTTATCGGAAGAACCCCCCCAATATAAAATCCCTTTCTCCATTTTAACTGTAATCTGCTTTGATTCATGTGTAAATTCATCTCTTGGATCTTTTAGTTCTCTTTGAAATGCCTCAAAGTCTTTCGTTATGCTATCAAAATATTCTCTATGTTCGTCATAGATTTGTCTTTTAGTTGAACCATTTTTCATAGAATCACACAGATAGGAAAAGCTCTTTTTTAGCTCTTGTGCTTTTGTCTTTACATATGGTTTAAGTAGAAATTTGAACAACTCATCTAACATGCTTCGTAAAGTAATAAAAAAAAGAATAATATCAAGCTGTAAAAACCGATACATAGTCCAAGAATACTTCTCAGCACTATTCTTAGGTGAGTCAAGATTAATCTCTGTCGCACCTGGATTAAGCTTTACAATGTCTTTATAGGCTCTTTTCAATTCGGATATCTGCTTGTTTATTCTTTGACATAAACACATTATAGAAGTTGCAGAACCATGGTTGAATATCCATCGAGCCTCATGCGGGCAACTTATTTTCTTAAGCTCATGGACGAGAGGCAATATTCTATTATAGAATTTTGTTCCATTAATTGGATCATCCATTCCTATCTTCCTATTGTTTTGAGAATCAGTCAAAAAGAAGTAATAGATGATGTAAGGATAAAAACGAGTAGTCAAGTCATTTTTGCCCTGCTCTTTTTTGGCCCATGCACAGCGGTGGTTTGGGTTGAGAAGTTATTGGATTATGTTATTATATACTTCTGAGAAAGTTATGCTCGGGAGATTAGATATGAAGACTTGGGTTGCGGTATTGGTCGCCGTGGTTGTTTTAGCAATTGCATGCACCTGTGTTTTTATAGCCCAATCTTTTCAAAAAGACGCTTTTGAAAAAAGTTGCAATGCCGAGACCGCCGATTTATTTTCAATATGGATGTCCGCTTCATTAGAAATATTCTGGTTGATGGCACTTGGAATAAAAATCGCCATATTCGGAATGCTATTTTTCAGCTTTGCATATATCCACACTTCCCGCAAACTCACCGCGTTGAAACGGAAAACAGAAAACTCCTGATAACTCATTCAAACGCAGCATGCGATGTATATCAGTAAAACCGGGTAAATCAGCGGGACAAAAGACAGAATCAGTCCGATAACTGCTTTTCTATCCGGCTTGATAAATGCTTTTTTCACATCGCGGCGGTATTTCAGGTAGAGAAGCCAGACAATAGGCACCGCTAATATTAAAACAAGCGAGAGAACGCCGACCCAGAATATTTCTTCACCGATAGTCGATTCCTTCGCAGTTTCCCGCAGCCATTGTTTGTAGAGTTCCTTGGGGTCGGGCTTTTCGGGCTTGACGCTTTCATATTCGGGAACGGGCAGGTCTTTGAAAAACCTGTCATGGCGTTGTTCGCGGAGGCGCTTTATGACGTTGCGGCCGATGCGGAAAGGCTTCCATATTCTTTTTCTCACCGGCTGCGCGGTCTCGCCGGTTATGAATTCCCCGATGATTGCAGGTTTGCAGTCGGGGCAGGCTTTTTTGCCTGCGAGGTCGATGAAGCAGTTTTCACAGACCGGTTTGCCGCAGAGGTCGCATTTCGCGACTGCCTCTACGCCGGGATGATAGGCGCACCACTGCGGTTCCTGCGGTTTTTCAGGTGTTTCAGGTTTTTGGGCTTCCCCGCTCATGATGGGAGGATACATTTTTTCGATTGCAAAATCAAGGCGTGGTTCGGGATTCCTGCGGATACGGTAATATCAGTCCCGAATTTTCATTCATGCGGGGTCAATTATTTTACTATCAAAAATAGAAAGGGCTTGATTTGTTACAATTTTGCGATATAGTCAAATTTGAATAAAAAGGAGCTTCTTTTTCAGCATTTGGAACCGCCAATCCATTATACGCGCATTGGAAGCTCCCGGGAAGAGCTGCGAATCCGATTGCTTAGTTTTGCACCGCGTCGAATCAGTCACAGCTTAGGGGATACGCGGCTCTTCCCTGTTCTTTTCAGGCAATTTTCAGAGTATTACCCCTCGGAAGAACCTCCGCCATATATTTTCATGTAATTTCAATCATCTGGGTGGGTTTCGGTTGATTTGTCGGATATATATTGTATTATATAGATGGTTGGTGATGCGGAATGTGCTGAGGTGCCGCTATGGATTACAGCCAGTTCGGAAAAATCTACACCAAGTT
>Ga0272442_10001493_pt1 | contig 35591 bp, 27 predicted proteins | sample SSMForm2O_FD_200262 | JGI IMG/M metagenome (GOLD analysis project Ga0272442, IMG submission 200262) | Marine sediment archaeal communities from Little Sippewissett salt marsh, Falmouth, MA, United States - SSM-Form-2O | ecosystem: Environmental > Aquatic > Marine > Wetlands > Sediment ... | reverse complement strand
GATACTCTCACGCTCTCAATAATGACTCCGGCTTCCGCTGCACCTGCACCTTCGACCTGTCACCTTCACTGCTGACCGTATCTGGTCGTGCTCAAATTATCTTGTTTTTTGTCGCAGTTGAGATTGATTAAGCCGCTAAGGGCTGACCCGGGTCTGTCGGTCGTCGAGAGCGTACAGATCCATCAGGGAATGCCACGTGACGGCAGCCGATCGGGACGCGCCACGAGGAAGCTTTCGTGCCAGAACGCGCAGGCGGATCGTTGCATTGCGACGGTTGGGATAGAGAACTTTCTTGCGGTCAAGCTCCCTGGTCAGCGCGGCCGCGGATCGTATCGTCCCCCATTTGCACTCGCAGAGGTCCGTACTGCTGTCTCCCCGCAGCCCGACCACGTCGATCTGTACGTTCTTGTCCCAGTACTCACCAATCTCGAATGCCGCGTCGATTCCCTCGGCTTCGTAGAGCACCGGAAGGGCCTCCCTGCAAAGCGTTTCGAAGCAACGCCCCCAGTAGCGGTCCAGGTGCGGCTTGATCAACGCCTGGTATGCTCTTGCGGGGGCCATCTGCGAGATGAAACTCATGTTTGGGTAGACAAACCTGAACCAGAAGCGGAACAGCGCGTCACGGAGTTCGAAGCGAGTCGCCCGTGACGGGCCTTCGTCTGCCAGCGGATAACGTTTGCCCACATAGCGCAACCCCATGAGATGGTCCAGGTAGTAATAGAGGCTTCGCTCAGGAATCCCGGTCGAGGCTGCTATCTGCTGGGGCGACTTCGACCCGGCGGCCAGTGTAGATAGAACGGAATCCCCCCACAAAGGAAATGCAGCATAGCCAGGTCAGGTTCCGACAAGGACGGGTGGAACCCCGCCGCCTCCCGATACGAGAACGGCTGAAGCAGAATCTGGCCGGTTCGCCGGCCATACAGGGGACTCTTCTCCCCGAGGACTTCCCGCTCCATGAATCCCATGTACGATCCGCACACAACGAGCATGAGCTCGTTATCGCTGCGGGCATTGGCGTCGCAGACCGCCTGGAGCAGTGACGGCAGTTCAGGGCTGGCCTTCGCCGTCAGACTAGTCAACACTTGACTAGTCTAGACTTGAAATAGGCGCTGAACCCTAAGTCTGCGACGGCAACGGCGCTATTGCTCCGGATCGTCAACGGGCCGGGGTCGAGCATCACGAACTCGAGTGCATCCGAGGAAGAAAGGTCTATCCTTGTGCTTCTCGAGCCGGCTTGTTGGTGTTCTCGATCGGAATCAGCTTGCGGTCCTGCGGGGCTTCCGGCGATCGGGCCGTTTCCGTCCGGTTTCGACGGCGGGGGCAGGCCCGTCGTTTTTCAACGCCTGTTCGAAATAGCCGGACATCGCGGAATCTCGCACTTCTCCCGTACGCGTCGCCTGCAGAACCAGCGTTCCCGTCACGCGGGGTCCTTTGGCTTGCGTCTCCTCCGTGATGGTGACGTTTTCGCGGGGACCGCGGGCTCTGTGGGGGTGGTCTCCAATATGCCCGCCGCCGTACTGCACATCAAACTCGAGAAGCTCCAGCCGCATCTCTCCCGGAACCGTCATTCCCCGAAGGTAGTTCAGGTCAGTGTGCGTTCCCCAGAGTGCCCCGTGCACGATCTGCCAGATACCGTCGCGTTTGGTCACCGTGATACGGTGATGCTCTCCGCAGAGATACACATGCACACCGTGCTTTACCATGAGCTTCCAGAGGCCGGAGCCGCCCTTCAGCATGCTGCGGCTGGATGTTTTGCTGTTCACCGGACCGACAATCGGGAGGTGACCCTGGACAACAACAAACTGCGCGTCCCGGTTGGCGATCAAAGTTTTCTCCACCCACGCCAACTGCTCCGGGCCAACGGTGTAGGCGAACTTACGCGCTGCGTCCTCGAAGGTGTCCAGGGAGACGAGCAGGAAATTGCCCTGTCGCACGAAGTAGGCCCGCCCCAGGTGATTGGCGGGCCCGTTGCGCGGCATGCCCATCAGTGCGGTGAACTGCGCGGCGAAGACGCGGGCGATCTCGGGCTTCGCCAGTCCCCCGTCATCGCCGTACTCGTGGTCGCCCGGAGCGACGTAGAAGGGCAGCTTGCGCTCTTCGAACCGCTTCCTGAAACCGCCCCAGTACTCCTCCGTCTTCCGCCGCACCTGCTCCGCATCGTCCCACCAACGGGCATCCATGATATCCCCGGCGTTCAAGATGAAGTCAGGACCCTCTTTCTGCAGACGATCCAGGAACCAGTCGAGGGCCTCCTCCCACCCGGGTTGTGGATTGGCGATGTTCCAGTTAAACAGGTCCGGGACACTGGTGAAACGAACGCCCTGTGTCGCATCCTCGGCAACGAGCGGATAACACGCAGAAAGAAGCGCGCCGATGAAAAGGACCTGTAAGAAGAAACGTTTGTGTATTCTCATGCTCTTGCTCCCTCAGCAATGGATTTCGGGCCTGCCCACTTCCGGAGCTAGCCCTGAAATAAGCGAGGATTCCTGCTGCAAGCGCGAATACACCCGAATCTGCCGGACTTTCTCGACTTCGCCACTTCACGAGTATCTCGATACGCGTGAACCGGCTCAGCCAAGAAAGCCCAACACCTCCGGGCGTCTTCACGCTTTCGCGACGAAATCCTCGCTTATTTCAGGGCTAGCGTAACCCCGGACGATGATGCGGTCGAGCCCAAATGCGAAACTGTGGCTCGGCCTTCCGGCGCCACTTCGGTTGCACCCCGGCGCATGGCGCGAGCGTTCGCGACGTTAGGCGGCGACAAGCGACGCGTTCCGCCGGTCAGACCGGGCCTGCGGAGCTGCGTATTCCCCATCGACCGATATCCCGGAATCCGATGCGGTGCGCGGGCGATCCCTCACGAAGGTGGAAGTCACCCTTGCCGACGTCGACAAACAGCGGATCGGCCGCGATGCCGCGTAGACACTTGTTGCGGCCCCGGTGATCGCGAAGCTCCGCCTCGGCCTCTTCCGGACACACCGCGCACCAGAAGAGGTTATCGTCCGCGGCTGCGTCCGCCAACAGAGGTGAGTCTTCCAGGAACGGCCGCCGTGGCTCATGCCCATCCGCCGGGCGCAGGAGGATGTTCCGGCGAATACCCGTTCCATTGCAGGGACCTCGATGGCGCAACGATATGTAGCAGAACCCTTTCTCCAGAGCACCATAGCAATCGACGACGATGTTGTTTTCCACCATGTTGATATTCTTGGTAATGATGCCGGCGGCGTTGATCTTCCAGATGACGTTTTCTTCCACGAGCGTGAAGTACTGCTCGTCGTCATTGCGGATTCCCGCCGCCGTACCGGTGCCGGGGATGTCGTGCACGTAGTTCCGACGGACGATGTTGCCTTCTCCGGTTCCCGAGAGGTACAGGCCGTTGCCGTCGCCGAGCCATTCCATGGCGTCGTGGATCTCGTTGTGTTCGATGACGTTGTATCGTGCGTGCTTCCATCCGATATGGGCCCACCAGTCCGAAGGCAAATCCCCCAGCTCTTCCCAACGAGCGGAGTGAGATCCTTCGGTGAGACGCGGCACTTCTCGATCGAGAATACCCGGACGAGGCCCGGTCACGGTCATGCCGTTGTACGGCGTATGGTGGATCAGGTTGTCGTGAATACGATTGTGCCCGCTCTGGCTGATGAAGATTCCGGACGATTGCCACCACAATCGCGCAATATGGTGGACGTGGTTGTGGGCGACCGTGTTGTGATGACTCTCGTCGCGTGAACCGGGTCCGTATCCTGCCAGGACGATGCCGGTGCCCCCGAGGTCGTCGAACTCGCAGTGGCGCACGGCATGGTCGACCGCGTGCCGATCCATTCGGAGTCCGCCGCTGCCGCTGTTGCGAAAGCGGCAGTTGACGATTTCGACGCGCTCGGCATCGCGCAATATCACCAGTGCGTTGGGGTATCCTCGGGGCCGAGCACGAGCGGTTCGGCCAATTCGTATCGTCCCCCGCGCAAATTGACGGTATACTCACCACTGGGCCGTTCCCGCAATCGTTCGCGTATTACGTCACGCGCACGTCCCAACGTCGCAAAAGGCTGCGCTTCAGTCCCCATCCCCGCATCGTCACCATCCACCGCAACAAAAATCCCACTCAAGACTCCACCCCTGATCTTTCGCCTTAACCTCTCTCCGCCCCTTCTCCCTAATCCCGATCCAACGGATCTTCCGGCGGAACATCCCAGGGCGCCACATGTTCAGTCCATTGATTCCGCACCCGCGACTCCGGCAAGGTGCGTTGCCACGCGAGCGATGCCTCGCGCAATCGATTCACTACATCAGGATAATCAGCGGCACGATTCGTCACTTCTTCCGGATCCTGGTTCACGTCATATAGCTCGACCCGCGATCCATCCGGGTTGTGCAGCAGCTTCCAGTCGCCCTCACGAATGGCCAGCATGGGCGAGACGTAGTCGTCGTGCCAGATCTTGAACATCCATTCCCAGTGCAAAGGTTTGGACCTCTCACGTTTCGCTCCTTGCCAGGCACTCGCCACGGACGTTCCATCACAGGCGATGTCTGCCGGGACCTCAACCCCCGCCAGTTCGCAGACGGTCGGCAGCAAGTCGACCGCGGCGACGATGTTCTCGTCATCCACACGTCCGGCCGGAACCCGGCCCGGCCAGCGCACCAGCAACGGCGTGCGGATGCCCCCCTCATAGAGGCTCCGCTTGCGGGCGCGCAAAGGGCCGGTATTGCCAACTCCAGCGTTTCTCGCGTTCCCGATCTCATAGTCCTCGGGCCCGTTATCACTGGCGAACACCACGATGGTGTTGTCGGCCAGACCCAAGGCGTCCAGTCGCTCGATCACGCGCCCGATGTGCACGTCGAGATCCGTCATCGCGGCACAATACGTCTTCATCTGTCGTTCCAGATCGGGCGCCTTACGGAGATAGTCCTGCATCCATCGACCGAATTGCCGGGCATCAGCACTGGGCGCCAGACGCCGGTACTCGGCCAGCATTGTCTCGGTCGGCAGCAGCGGTGCATGCGGGACAGCCGTCCAGACGTTCATGAAGAACCGCTCATCACGGTGTTTCTCTATGAAGTTGATGGCTTGGTCCGCGATGATCTGCGAACTGTAACGGTAGAAGCGGGCTTGTTCTTCGCTCCGCCCGCACTCGCGCCACAGTTGCTCCGGCACAGGCTCCATCTCATCGGCGCACGCGAACATCGGATCGCCCGGCGAGGCATAGGTCAGGTGCTCATCGATCCCATAGGCGCCGGGGTCCGGCGCCCCGCCGGCCTTGCCAAGGTGCCACTTGCCGAAGTGGCCCGTGACGTAACCGGCGCGCCGGAGCATTCCCGGCAACGTCTCGACACTCGGATCCAGGTAATGCGGAATGCCCAGACGGTCGTTCCACTCGGTATCGTTGCGGTAGATATGATCGACGCTGTGCCGCGCCGGGTATTGACCGGTCATGAACGCCGCCCGGGACGGCGAGCACACGGGAGACGCCACGTAGAACTGCTTGAAATGGCTCCCCTCCGCTGCGAGCCGATCAAGCGTCGGCGTCTTCAGATACGGGTGCCCGAAGGCGGCGCCGTCGCCGCACCCCTGGTCATCCGTCAGGATGAAGATGACGTTCGGCCGGTCGTCGGCTCCTGCCGGTACCTGCATGCGCCCTCCCTTTCATCAGGTGATAGGCCCTCTCACTTCAGTTTCACGACGTGCCCGTTCACCAGCGAGGCATACAACGCATCGCCGGCGGCGATCAAACCGTCGAAGATCGGGGACGACTTCAGCGCCGTCTCCGAAAGAGGCTTCCCGCCGGCGGCCGACACGGCGACCAGCACGCCGCCGTAGCGGTCCTCGAAGGACGCATAGGGATCCGCCTGGTCAAACCGATCGGGCGGACCGGCGGCGTAGAGCGTATCGCCGGCCTTCACCAGAGCTCGGATCCTGACCTTCAGCCAAGTCTGCCAGCACGACGGTTCGGCGCGCGTATAGCCCATCCCCTTGTCCGAACCGAAGGCCTTCGAGTTTAGGTTCCCAAATCCCTTGGCGCTCTTGAACTCGGTCTGCGGCAACCATTCGAGCTGCGGCCTTGAACCTTTCTCGCCTACAAGCTGCGGTTCGTTCTCGTTGCGGTCGGCAAAGAGCAGGTAGCCTTCGCGGCCAGGAAAGAACATCGGGCTATGGACGTTGCGGCGGTAGAAGACCCGCACGGCATAGGTATGCCGGTCGTCCACCACGAGGATCTGCCCCGCTTTCGGCGCCTGGTTGGCCAGTTGGAAGCCGGGCCACCGTTTCGAATACATCCAGAAGGTCCGGTTGTACCACGAATCGTCCAGCAGTCCGGCCGTGGAAAACACATGCGGACCGACGTCCTGCTCGCCTTTGCCGGACAGGACGCGACTGTCGACCGCATCCAGCTCAGGCGTGAACTTCAGCTGCCGCATGTAGATATGGCCCCCTTCGGCCACCAACGGCTCGGCGTTGGCGCCCGGGATGGCGAAAGCCTTGTGGCGCGTCTCCCCGGCCTTGGGATGCGGCCCGAATACGCAGGCCTGATGCAGCACACGACCGGTAGCGGGATCGAGTCCGTACAGGTGGATACCGCCGTCGAGATAGGAAGACCGACCCGCGGCCACGTAGGCGACATCGTCATGGATCAAGACGCTCCCGCTCACCGGCCAGGCGGATTCGAGCTGATCGAAATGGCCAATGCGCCGATCATGGGGCGCCGCAAGGAACCGCCACACCTCGGCGCCGTCCGCCGCACGCAGACAGTAGATATAGCCGTCCCGACAGCCGAACAGCACCAACCCGCCATGGACCGTCGGCGGAGAATCGATCCGCGCGCCGGCGACATACGCCCACGCCGCGTTGCCGGAATCCTGGTCGAGGGCATGCAACATATGGCGATCGCGCTCGGCAACAAAGACCTTGCCGTCCGCCGCGATCGGGGCCGTCAACGGGGCGTTGAGGCGCGTGTGCCAGGCAACACGCGGCTTCGTCGCCACCCTGACTGCCGTCGTTCCCCAGCGAGCCGCATCGTGGCGATAGGTCGGCCAATCAGCAGGGTCGCGCCCTTTTGCGACCGGCGTTCCCCACGCCGAACCTTTCAGGAGTCGCCCATCGTTACGCACAGGCGTCACCGGATGGGAGGCTTCGGCCGCAAGCGCCGTGAAGCCAAGCAGCTTGACCCCGGGCTGGCAGAAGCACTGATCCGGCGGCACATACAGCAGGCCGTTGCAGGGGATCACTCCGTATTCGCACGCGCCACGCACGAAGTTGTTCTGGCCGTGATCGTCGCCGATGAGATCGATGAACTCGGCGCCTTCGTAGGAGAGCATCAGGTAACGTTCCGTGGCCTTGTTCCGATAGCAGCGATGATGGTGTTCAGGGCTGACCAGCTTGCTGACGTTGATCGTCTTCTTGACCTTGCCGGTACGCGGATCCAGTCCGACAGCTCGCGCGTCTTCTCCCATGGACTGGATGCCTTGCCAGACAAGACCCTGCGCCACGAAGAGATCCTGCCTCCAGCGATCCTGCTTCGACGACAGCGTCCACAAGATCTCTCCGGTCTCCGCGTCATACGTCGTGAGCGCCGTTTGTGACACCAGGACCACCCCTTCGGCAGCGACCAAGGCCTGGGCGCTGCCACGACGACCTTTCCCGCGCTTTTTGCCTTTCCGGCTCCGCGTATTCCCCGAATCCCACAGCGGTTCTCCTGTACGCTGATCGAGGCACTGCAAGGTGTCGTTGGCAACGTAATATACCCGCCCGTCGCGAGCGGCCAACGAGAGGCCTGCCATCCCACCGGTCGCCCTGTGCCAGAGTCTCCTCCCGCTCTCCGAGGCGAATGCCGAGAGACGCGCGTTCTTTCTCCCACCGGACGACACCAAGAGGATACCGTGATCGACAAGCACTTCCAACGCCCCGTCGGTATCGGCAAGGGTCTCCTGGAGCTCGCCCGTCGGGGCGTCGAGGATCGACACCGGCGCGTCGTAACCCAGCGTCACGAACAGACGATCTCCGTCCACCACCATCCGCCGGTGATTGCCATGCGGCACACTTCTGCGTAGCCCGCTCGTCTGCGTCCAGTCGCCTTTCGGCGCGGGGACGTTCCATGCCCGCCAGCCCCAGGGCTCGAGCTTGCGCTTCCACAGGAACCGCCCGTTGAACGCATCCCGGGCAACGAGCGCATAGCGCGACGGCAGGCGCTTGTCGGTGATCCCAATGAGTCCCTCGTCGAAGAAGTAGAAGAGTCGGCCGTTCCCGATCACCGCATTCTGAATCCCGGATGGGATCTCATGGCTTCTGAGCCACAGCGGGGGGGCCACCCAACGCAGGTGCCGCGGTTGCCCGACCACCGTGTCATCCGCGACGGCGTTGTTGGAGGCGTCATGAAGGAAATGCGTCCATTCGTCCATGCCCTCGGGATAGGGTTTGACGATCCGTGTCCAGCCCGTTCTGGCTCTGACGTAGGCGATGCCGCGCGGGGCCAACACGCGAAGCAATTCGTCCCTGGGGACACCGTAGCCCTCCTCAACCACGATGCGGTTGATCAGGTTGTCCGCATAGGGCAAGCGCTTGGCATCCCATTGCATCACCGAGACCTCGCCCTGGATCCCTTTCTCACGCAAGCACCTCCGCGCGGTCGCGATTCGTGCAGGATCGCGGTCGAGCCCGTGCACCAGGCAGCGCTCATTCACCCGTAGCGCCATGGTGCGTTGCGCCTCGCCGCAGCCCAGATGCACGATGATCCCGCCGTCGGCATCGAAGCCGTTCGGCAGGCCGTCCTGCGCCTGCAAGCATCGGGTGGCCATCAGCGACAAGGCCAGCAGAACGACCCGGTACAACCTGCCCGCTTGCATCTTCACCATGGCTTGATCCTCCAAGATGTCCCGCCCCCTCTCCCGCTCATCGCGCGTTCCCAAGGCAGTGAACCCGTCCATCCAACCCGGACAGATACAGCCTCTCTCCAGCCGCGGCCAGGCCATCCCACCTCACGCCGCACGACAGCTCGATCTGCCTCACGAGGGCGCCATCCCTTGTCGAGAGGACAACCAAGGTCGCCGGCCCATTCAGGGACTCCTTCTGCTGCTTGACGCGAGCCTGGATGTCGGCCTCCTCGAGCCGTTCCGCGATAGCGGGCTCTGTATACAGCTCCTTCGGGCCGGCGATGAAGAGGTGATCCCCGGACTTGAGCATCCCGCGAGCAAGCACGGGGACGTCGACCGACCAGATGGGTTTCGGTTTGCTGCTCCGACCCCGCTTCTTCCCTTTCTTCCGCGGCTTGGCTGCAGACGCGCGCGGCGCATTTCCAAGATCGGTTCGGTGGACCCGGTAATCGTACACCGATCCCCATCCATACGCCTGCCGGCCGAATCCGTAGATCGTACGGTCGTCGTGAACGAGCAAGCGTCCCGCGATGTTGCTGTTGCCCGTGACCCCGAATCCGTTGTGACCGCCGCTGTAGCCCGTCCCGAAGATCCAGAATGCGCGATGGAACCAACTCCCATCGAGAAAGCCGAAGGGTGAGAACAGATGGGGGGTGGCTCCCCCTTTGCTCTTCCCGGCAATCGGCATCGCTTGCGAGAGCATGAAGACCGTATCGCCCTGTGCGGAGAGGATGTCCGTTGAGGCCGGACGATCCCGGAGTCCCCCTCCGGGACCCTGGCGGTGCAGGGTTCGGGTCGCCAGCGCTTCGCCGCTCAGGGGACCGAGCGAGACCAGGTTAAGACCGCCGTCGAGGAACTGAGACCGTCCCGCCACGGCATGGACCGCTCCGTCATGGAAAAGCACCGAACCATGCACCGGCCAGACGGATTCCAACCGGCCACAACTCACCAGGCGCTCTTCCCCGGGTGCGACGCGGTGCCGCCAGACCAGACGCCCGTCATCGGCACGCAGGCAGACCACCGATCCGTCGGCCGAACCGAAATAGACGCCATTGCCCACCACCGTCGGCGGCGAATCCACACGTCCTCCCGCTACGTAACGCCATTGCACCTTCCCGGAGTCCGCCGCCAACGCGATCACCTCATGGCGATCGATGGAGGCGACATACACACGGCCGTCAGCGACAACCGGCGCCGAGAGCAGCTTGCCAACGCTGTTCTGCCAGAGCGGTTGGAGATCGGTTGGCAATGCCGTATCGGCCACGCCGCTGCGACCGGCATCGTGACGATACGTGGGCCAGGAGCCTTGAGATGACGCGCTTTCCGGTGCAATGTTGATCGGAGGTAGAGCCTTCCAAAGCTTGGGCAAGACACTGATGCGTTCGGAGCCGGCCCCTTCGGCGGCTACGGCCGCGAATCCGCGTACCAGCGATTCCGGAGAACAGATACACGGGTTTGGCGGGACGTAGAGCATACCGTTTGCAGGCATGATCCCGTACCCGCAAGCGCCGCGGATCCACTGGTTGTTCGAAACGCCCTCGTTGTTGAGCCCAATGAGGTTGATGCCGATCTTGCCGACGATCAGATGGGACTCCGTCGCCTTGTTGCGATGGCAACGTTGGTGGAAGCCCTGCCCCGTTTCAATCGCAACCCGCCTGCGCGTCTCACCGGTGAGTGGATGAAGACCGAGAAGCGTCGACGAGGCGTTCTTGGCGATATCCGCCGCCCAGACCAAGCCCTGGGCGATCATCAAATCCTCAGGACAGCGATGACCCGACGGCGGATGATCCGCTGTCCAGAGCTTGGTGCCGTCCTTGGCCGAGAAAGCCATCATGCTCCCCTTTGAGCCATAAGGCCCGGTCATGTTCTCGCCCCCGGCCCATAACACAACATCCTTCCAGGCAACCAGAGACGCGCCGAACCAACCCTGATGCTGTTGCCAGATGGGGACCTCCACGGAGCGCCACAGTTGTCGGCCGGTCCTGAAATCCAGGGCCACGATGGCTTTCTTGTCATTGAAGTAAATGCGTTCGCCATCCGTGGCCATTGTCAGTGGCGCTATGGATCCTTCAGTCTGCCAGCGTTCCTCCCCCGTCTTCACATCATAGGCCAGCAACCGACGCTCGGCGCTCAACCAGAGCGGTGAACCGATCGCCGAAGCCAGTTTACGTGTCAGCGTAAACGGCTTTGCCCGTCCAATGGCGAAATTCCCATCCTTGTCCGAGTCATCCAGAGGCCCCCTGCCCGTCAAACGCACGACAAGCAGCGTAGTACCGCTCACGACGATCTCCTCGCAGCGTTCCGAACCCTTGAAGGTCTTGACGGTGGTTCCGTCCCGTGCGTTGAGGTGCGATATCGGCGCATGGACGCCAAGCGCGACGTAGACGTCCTCCTTCACCGCCACCAGTCGGCGAGGCAGGTTGACCGGAAGGCTCTTGAGGGGCGTCAGGTGCGGCCACCATTCCGTGATCGGTCGCTTCCACAGCACGACCCCGTTGAACGCATCGCGAGCGATCAGACGCCAGTCCGGCGGATAGAGGATAGAGGCGTCGGGGGCCTCGTCGAAGATGTAGAACAGTCTCCCTCGAGACGCAACCATAGCCGTAATGCTGGTAAGGTGATCATGGTGGCGGGTCTTCATGGGAGCGCCCAACCACCTGAGACAGCGCGGTGGCCCGACCAGCGAATCCTGCGCCACCGCGTTGTTGTCGGGCCCGTGCAGGTAGTGCGTCCATTCGTCCATGGCTTCGGGCCAGGGTTTCCGCCAGCGCTCGGTCCCCCCGGATGACAGCACGCGCCCATAAGGCGCCAGCACACGCTTCACCTCATCCGTGACCGGCTCGGCGCGAGACACGATGACGTTGACCGTGTTGGCGACGAAGGGAATATGCGTGCCATCCCAGAGGTCGACCGTGATGGCGCCGGACCTGCCGGCGGCTGCGAGTTTCGATCGCATCCTGTCGATCTGTTGCCCGTCGCGTACAAGCCCGTGGACCAGAAAAGCCCCCTGCGATTGCAGCGTGACGAGTCCGGCCGCATCAGGCGTATCCAGCACAACGATGAGGCCGCCATGCAGATCCAGATCGGGCACCGTGACACCGTCGTCGCCGGCGTGAACCGTACCGGCGAAGGCGCCGAGACCGATCGCCACGATCCACGCCGCCTTCCGAATGGCTACGAAACACGTCCGTTCCCGGTCTACCCGGCATGATCGGCTCTGTCTCATGTTTCTCACCCCCTTCTTTCGGCCTGTTGCCGAGAAAGCTCCTCTCGGATTCAGCGCGGCGGCGAGGTCCGCCATGGATCGCGATCAGACCTTGTGCATAAACCCATTTCTGCTCCAGTAATCGAAGAGCCCCGTCAACCTTCTCAGTATATCGGGGTGTTGCGCCGAAACGTCATTCTGCTCCGCGCGGTCGGTTGTCATGTCATACAATTGCCAGTCCCTGCCGCCCTTGCCCCCGACCGCCTTCCACTTTTCGGTGCGCACGGCACATTGTCCCTTGTATTCGAAACAGAGATGATCGTGCGGGGATGTATTCTGCCCCGCGAACACCGGCAGGAGCGAGCGCCCTTGAAGCGGCGGCATCTCCCGGCCGGCGCGCGCCTCGGGGTACGTCGCGCCGGTCATGTCGAGGCAGGTCGCCATCCAATCCATGACATGCCCCATCGCGGCGGTGCGGCGCCCCCGCGGAATGCGCCGCGGCCAGCGGACGAGCAGAGGGGTCGATATCCCGCCTTCCTCGACATGCTTCTTGTAGAACCGCAAGGGGGTACAGCTTGCGCTGGCCCAGCCCGGACCGAATCCGCTCTTCTCGGGGGACGCGCCATTGTCGGACAGGAACACGACCATCGTGTCTTGCTCGATGCCCTCGTCGGCGAGCGCGGCGAGAAGTCTCCCGATGCCCCGGTCCAGGCCGTGCACCAGTCCCGCGTGGTTCGCCATCTGGACCGCGGTTTTCCGCTGCTGTTCGGGCGACAACGCATCCCAGGGCGTTTCGCAGGAAAGCGGCGCAAAACCCTCCGGGACGTCCGAAAGGCCGAGCCTGCGTTGGTTCTGCATGCGGCGTTGACGCGCGGCCTTGTACCCATCCCTGTAGGTGTCCTCGAAACGCCTGTAGTCCTCCTCCCTCGCCTGTCCGGTGAGACCGTCTTGCTGCATGGCCCAATGGGGAGCGAAGTGGGCCAGATAGAGAAAGAACGGCGACCGCGACCGCGCATGCTTCCTGACGAACTCGATGCCGTAGTCGTTCAGCGCATCGGTCATGTGGAAATCCCTGTCCTTGCGGGCGGCGGGCAGGGGTTTGCCGTCCAGGACCAGGGGACCGGGATCGTGGTAATCCTTGATGCCGCCTCTAAGCGGAACGAACAGGCCCTCGTCGAAACCCCGCTGCAAGAGATCGCACTTGAGGTGCCACTTCCCCGCGATGCCGGTCCGGTACCCCGCCGCCTTCAGCACTTCGGGCAGCGTCACGCACGGCTTCAGCAGGCCGCCCCCGGTTCCCGCCGCACCTACGGCGTGCGGTTGGACCCCGGTCATCAGCGAACCGCGAGTGGGTACGCACTTGGCACAATTGAAGAACCGTTCGAAGACCATGCCTTCGTTGCCGATGCGGTCGATGTTCGGCGTGGGGATCTCGGAGCCGAACAGGCTGATGTCGGAGAATCCCATGTCATCGGCAAGGATGACGACGATATTCGGCTTGCGCCTCCCCCCCGACGGCGGATCGTCCTCCCGCGCGGGCAGGATGCCCGGAATCGCCCAAGCGGCGGCGGTCGCCGCGCCCGCCTTCAGGAGGTCACGGCGTGTCAGGAACGACGCTCGTTCGCGGTGGCTGCTGTCGGTGATGGGTCGCATGGAGGTGCTCCTTTTCCTATCCCGGCTGGTGGTCCTCAGCGTGTGCGCATATCGGCACCAGCGCAGTCACAAGGACGGTGGCAAGCAGGCTGGCGCTGCGCAATCGATGGTCTTTCTGGGCGCATTTGCTCATCTGGCCGCTCCTGTATCTTCAATGCCGTTGATTTCATGCCCGGTGCGTCGGGTGATGCGGATGGTCGAGCGCACCGAGTCCCCGGTAGCCGACGTCGTGAACAGCCCGCCACCCGCCGAACTGAACCCCAAGTCTTCGACGGCAACGCCGCTGTTGCTCCAGATCGTCAACGGTCCGGGTTCGAGCATCACGAGCTCGAGAGTATCCGGCTCGCAACTCAACACTTCAACGCCCGCGGGACTCAGATACTTGTCACTTCGGCCGATAACGGCCCAACCGTTGACGATTGGACAAAGGAGGAACAGGCACGCCGAATAGTCGGGCAGCTCCAGGTCACGGCCGTCGCCAAGCACAACCGCGGATTGTGCATCCCAATCGTAGAGCAGGAGCCCTTCTTCCGGCTCGTCCCACGCGCCCTCGTAGGGCTGCATCATGCCACCGGCCGATCCGTAATCCTCGGCGGTGATCGTCCCCCGTACGGAAATCCGGGATTCGTTGAGATTGAATGCGGCGACCGCCGCTGCCCTGTTGGGCAACGGGGCGACCACGATGTATGGCCGGGCACAAAGACGCGGATCGCAGAACAGGCTCTGACGAGAAGCCACGCCTGGGGCCAACGGGCGAAGGAGCCTGCCGTCCGAGAAGCAAAGCGGGTGTATGTGATCGGCGTGAAACTCACGCGGATCATCCGAAAGGTATATGGGCCCTGCCGAGAGTGCCTTCGCAACGGACATGACTTTTCCGGACACCGCATCTCGGGAGTGGAACATGTCCTGATCGTTCCAAACGGTCTGGCCGAGCCAGAGCGGATTGTGGAAAGCCTGGTGCAACTGGACCAGCGCCTTGGTGAAGTCTCCTACCCGGTAGTCCTTGGTATTGCGCCCCGTTGCGGAACCACTGAACGTAAAGAGGCGCGCATGGTTCTGGCAGATGCAGTTCATCAACTCGACGCCGGACGTCTTCGCCGCCGCCTCGATTGCCCGGTAGCTCAAGCGCGCGCTCGCGGCTGCGTTCTCGCTGCCCCAGTAGTAGCGGAAATGGTGAGTCTGGAAGTCGAGTTTCACGAAGTCGAACCCGGCACGTGCCGCCGCGCCGAACAGGGCCCGGTAGAACGCCCGGTTGTCGGCCGGCGTGCTCCTGGGGACCAAGCCTTTCTCCACTGGGCGAAGATGGTCATTGAGCGCACCGAGATCATTCGTCGGAGAGACGGTGTTTCTGCCTGAAGCCGTCCACCAGATGCCGAACCATGAGACCTTCGTATCGCTGCGCCGGGCGATCAGGGGTCCCCAGCCGCGAGGAAACTTGTCGTTGGGAACGAAGCTTGTGAGACGTCCCTGTTCGTCCAACCTGAGGTGGCCGTCATCGACGAGCATCCAGCGAACCGGGACCTCCGATCGTTCAATGTCATCCAACGCCTGCAGCAGTACGGTTTCCGATATTCCACTCTTCAGATGCTCCCAACTGCACCATCCGAGATACTCAAACACCGTGGGATATTGTTTCCTTGAGCGCATCCTTCCTGTTGCTTGGATTTCTTCGGCGGACAGGGCTTTCTGCCAGACCTGATGGCATGCGCGGTAAGGATCGTCGGCGACGGACCATGCCACAACCGGTATATCCCCCGCCACCCGTTCGGTTCCAAGTGTTGCGCATTCTGCAAGCAAGCCCGTCCGCGTTCCTCCAAGCCAACTCACTGTCAGCGGTCCCGACAGAGGCAGCAACGCCAGGTAACCCCCGGACGCAAGCTGAATCAGGGCGAACACGCTGCCGCGGGGAAGCGCATCGAATGTTCTGAATACGTATGGCAACGTGGCATTGCCAAGCATCAGCGGTTCGCCCATGGTGGCGTCCTTTGCCCAGCAGACGCCGGACGCGAATGCGGGAACCGCCAACCGGTGCCGCGCCAGTACACCGTCGCTGTTCGGCATCCCTGTGTCGTTCCGGCATACGACACACTCTGTGGCGTAGGTAGAGTCGTGAATCTGGATTTCCATGCTGAATACTCCTTCGACCAGATCCGTAGTCAGAGGTAGTTCAATTCTCTTTCTTGCCGGTTCCGCGGTTGGATCGGGTTGGGCGCGCGACCGTCCGTGCAGAGCGGGTAGGTCCGGGCGCCGAAGCGTTCGCCTTCGTAGACAGCGGGCTGGCTCGTCGTCACACGGGACGTGGCGATCAGCCAGTCCAGCAGGCGGGCACGGCCCTCCCGGACGACCTCCGCACAGGCCGGATCGTTGTAGCGATTCCGCGTCTCGTCGGGATCCTCTGCCATGTCGTAAAGCTCGCCGGTCGGCTTGTCGCCGAACATACCGGCGGGATAGTGCACCAGCCGCCAGCGGTCCCAGCGGATCGCTTTCGACCAGGCGTTTTCGGTCACGGCGTGCGGATGCACGGCCGTGTCCTCGCCGCGCAGCAACGGCGTCAAATCCGCGCCGTCGGCCGAATCGAGCTCCGGCAGGCCGCACAGCCGCGCCAGCGTCGGGGCCAGGTCGACGTTCTCCGCCAGCGCGTCGCAGACGTGGCCCCGCGGCGTGAGGCCCGGTACGCGCCAGATCATGGGCACGCGGCAGACCGCGTCGGAACAGATGCCCGGGGCCTTCTCCAGGATGCCGTGCACGGTGTGGTAGCCACCGTGATCGCCGCCGTAGATCACGATCGTGTCATCCGCCAGCCCCTTCGCGTCGAGATAGTCCAGCAGCATGCCGAGGACGTCGTCGATCTGGGAAACGCACGCGAGCGTGGCGCGCCAGGCGCGCCGCGGCCCGGCGGACGCATCTTCACCCGGCCGGGCACAGGGCCATTCGTATTCCCTGGCCGCCTCCCACATCCGGCGGAAGTGCGGCGGCCGTCCGCCGGGTTCATGGTCGTAGGTCGGCGGCAGGTCGATATCCTCCGGATAGAGGTCCAGGAACCGCTGTTGGGGAAGCAGGGGATGATGCGGCTTCTGGAAGGCGATCTGGATACAGAACGGCTTCTCCGGTTCACGGTCGATGAAGGCCATCGCCTTCCGGGCGCACCAGACCTCCTGGGTGCGCTCATAGGGCAGCCGCGACGCCGTGGCGTCGTTTCCGAGCAGCGAACTCTTCCCGTAGGCCCCGCTGAAATTGTGCCAGCTATCCTCCAGGTCCCGCAGGCCGTCCCGCTCGAGTCCCGCCAGGAATTCGGACGTGCCGATCACCCCGTCGATGTTCTCGTAGCTGTCGCCGAACTCCTCGAGGTCATCGGCCAACCAGTTGCGGGGACGGTTCGGCAGGTGCAGTTTCCCGTAGGCCGCCGTGCGGTAACCGTGGGCACGGCAATGGCGCATGAGGTTGGGCACACCGAAGTTGGCCGGCCCGGACAGGGCGTAGTAACCGTGATTGTGGCAATACTGCCCCGACAGGATGCTGACGCGGCTCGGGGTGCAGATCGTGTTCTGCGCATAGGCGCGGGTGAACCGCACCCCATTCGCCGCCAGCCGATCGAAATTCGGCGTGAGCGCCTGGGCGTGCCCGGCGCAGCCGAGCTGCGTGGCGTTGTGCTGGTCCGCCAGGACCATGAGGATGTTCATTTCACTGCGTCCTCGGCCTCGGTCGCCGCCCACCAGCTCTCGATGCGTTTGGTGAGCCGCGCGATCGTGGCCCGGTCGTCGATCGGGTTCTGCTCGTGCGGATCCTTCCGGATGTCGTACAGCTCGGGGTCTGAAGGCTGCAATCCCTTGTCCCCGGAGCCATCCCATCCCTTGCGGTGCTCTCTTCTGCGGCCGCCGCGTCGCGCGGAGGGCAGCAACAGCTTCCAGCGCCCGCCCTCGATGCACCATCGGACGCTGACGTCCGCCTTGGCCTCCCCGTAACGACAACCGAAGATCGCCTCGCGGTCGGGCACTTCGCCCCCGGCTAGCGCGGCCAGGTCCACCCCGGTCATCTGGGGCGGCGGCTCCAGGCCGCAGGCTGTGAGGATTGTCGGAGCGAGGTCGACGCTCATCACCGGGGTATCGAGCACCTGCGGCTTGATGCGCCCCGGCCAGCGGAGCATGATGGGCGTGCGGATGCCCCCTTCGTAGCACGAGCGCTTGCCGCTGTGGTGCGGCGTCGTGTCCCCCTTCTGTTTCCAGCCGTTGTCGCAGACATAGGCAACCAGTGTGTTGTCCGCCACGCCGTTCTTGTCGAGCATTTCCAGAACCTGTCCGCAGGTCTCGTCGAACCACTCGCACATCCCATAGTAAGGGGCCGCCTCGCCGAACTTCTGGTACGTGCGCTTGTACTTCTCGGGCGGGTTGTGAGGTGCGTGCGGCATCATCGGGGCATACCACAGGAGAAACGGCTTCTTTGCCTTGCGCGCATTCTCGATGAACTCCGGGATCGGATCCATCGTCTTGCGCCCAATCTCCTGGGTCGCCTTGTGGCGTCCGCTGCCGACTGCGTAGGTCATCGTTCCGTGCGTGAAGCCGCCGACGCTGAAGTCCTGGTGCCACCACTTCCCGGTCTGCAGGCTGACGCAGCCCTTTTCCGCCAGCAGCGCCGGCAGACGCGGATGCCGGGCCAAACCGTGGTAGTATTCCTTGGCTTCAGGCTTGTGCTGTCCTCGCCGACCAAGGCCGGGCGGGTAGTTGTCGTAGAACAGGTGCTGCTGCGGGTGCAGGCCGGTGATGATGGACGCCAGGCTGGGGCCGCAGACCGGCGCGGCGACGTACCCCCTCTTGAACACCACCGACTGACGGGCCAACCGGTCGAGGTGCGGAGTCTTGATGTGGGGGTGTCCCATAAAGCCATAATCGGTCCACCCCTGATCGTCGGAGATGATCAGAAGCACATTGGGCGGCCTACCCGGAGCTCCCCAGGCACTTGCGGGCAAAGCGGCCGCCGCGGCTCCAGCCGCGGCGGACTGCAAAAAGGATCGTCGGGATATGATGCTGTCGCTCATGGTGTTTCGCTCTCCTTCCTGTTTCGGTGACGGTCTTCCTGCCGGACCGGGGAACACCCTTCGGTGCAGCCCAGCACGCGGCTCAAGGCGGATGCATGATTCATCAGGGCACGCGCACACGGCACAACGCACTCGTCCGGCAGGGAGCCTTCGTGCCCCGCCAGGGCCAGCGCCGCGCGTACGCGCCCCGTATGGTCGACGATCGGGGCGGCCAGACGGCGGGCGATCGGCAACACCCTGCGGTCGTCAAAGGCGTACCCGTGCTCGCGGACGTAGGCGATCCCCCAGGCAAGCATTTCCCGATCACCGTGCGGATCGTCCGCAAGCAATACGGCGAGTTCGTCCTCGCCCAGTGTGGATGCCAGCAGCCATCCCCACGGGCTGCGGGTGATTTCGCGCGTCACCTTGCCCAACTGCTGCATGGGAAGCGAGGTGGGAAAGGTCTCCTTGGCGATGCATTCGAAGACGCTTCCCGACCAGTAGAAGACCGCCACGGTGTTGCATAACGACGGGGCCAGCGCCTCCAGCACCGGTTGCGCCTGCCGGCAAAGATGCTCCTTCCTCGCGTCCAGCGGCCGGAGAATGCTCATATTGGGCCCGGGCCGGTACCGCCGTCCCGAAGCGGGATCCTTCTCCACGTATCCCCGTTCTCTCAGCACCCGCAGCAGCCGCGCCACACTCGCCTTCGACAGACCCAGCAACGCGGCGAATTCGCCGAAAGCAACGGGGGCATCTCGTTCGCCCAACACCTCCAGAATGGTCAATCCCCGTTCCAGGGCCGGAGCAATCCGCGGCTTCTCTACCTGTGTGTTCACATTCCACCTCCCGCACGCTTCAGAGTTCATAGAGGTACACTATATGAGAATAGCGATATACTATACAAGACCTATTTGTTAAACCAAGGGCACGGCCCCCGACGCGCTACGCTGCGGCAGCACTGCTGCAGTTCCTCGGATGCCCTTGTCGCATTGGGGGCGGTGTTCCGGGCTCCCGGTTGTCCCCTGTACGGTACCAAGCCGCTACGGCCGCCGCCAAGGTGTCACGGTTCATGCTCAGGCCCTCGCACGCGCAACCGGGATCGGCAATGCAAACGGTTGTTGCACGCGCTCTGAAGATGTCCCCGCGCTGCTCACGGAACTTGTTCAGAAGCCAAGTTCCGCGCCAGCGCCCCTTGCGGAGTCGCTACGCGACCTCGACGCTTCGCTCTTGTTGTTCCCGTGTCCGGCGACGCCGGACACCATGCGGCACACGCACCGCGTCAACGCTTGCCGCAGGCTTGTGCGCCGGGTCGTCCTGACGGACTCCGTGGTGTCGAGCATCCGGCTTCGCAAGCCGGGAAGCTCGACTCTTCTGCTTCTTCGGGCAAATCCACGCCGCCGACAGGCCGCTCTCGGGAAAGCGCAAGTCTTCCGTCTACGGCAGCTCCGCTGCGAGCCGATGGGCAAGTTCAATCGCACAAAGACATAGTGCCGCTGCAAAGCCAATGCCGACCGCCTCGGTTTGGTGTTGTCCGTAATCACCCGCGGACTGTACGTGATCCAATAGGACGTATGTCTGTTTGGATACATACCGAGTAACGCGTCGCGTGTCCTGGGTTCCTGTGGCCAGGCTCAGAAGACCGCATTGATGCCCCGACCGAGTGGGCAACCGTCGATCGCCGGCGTCGGCGGCAGCAACGATGTCGGTTGCCGGTCTGCGGGGAGCCGTCCTTGGGCCGGTCGAAGAAAATGACGTTGGTCTTCACACCTGTATAGGGCAGGAAGCAACCGGCGGGCAGTGACAGAACGGTGTGCACCTTGAATTCCTCGACCAGGCGCTTGCGGACGCGCGCGTCCGGGCCGCCACGGAAAAGGACGCCTTCGGGAACAATTACAGCCGCGCGTCCACCTTTGGCCAGATTCGCCATGATGTGTTGAACGAAGAGAATCTCCGTCGATGCCGACCGTATCGTGAAGTTTGTCTGCACTTCCCGAGTCAGCTTCCCGCCGTACGGCGGATTGGCGAGAATCACCGTATATTTGTTCTTCTCAGGCACGTTCTGCGAATGACGTTCCAGTGTGTCGCCAAGCTCCAGGTTCGCACCTTCGATGTCATGCAGGAGCATATTCATGATGCCGAGCAGGAAGGTGAGCGCCTTCTTCTCTACGCCATAGAATGTCTCGGTCTGCAATCGGTCAAGATCCCGGGCACCCAGTTTCTTTGCCGCCGGGTTGCGGCTGGGATTGCGAAGGAAATCGGCGGCATCGCCAAGGAAACCTGCCGTCCCGAAGCAAGGGTCGTAGATCCGGTCGCCAAGCTGAGGCCGAACGACTTCGACCATGGCGCGGATGATGTGGCGCTGAGTGTAGAACTCACCGGCGTAACCGGCGGAATCGGCTGCCACCTGCTTGAGCAGGCCCTCGTAGATCTCCGACAGGACAATCACGTCGGTTGCGTCGCTGAAGTGGAGCCGATTGACCTGCTGCACGACGCGCGCGAAATTCGCCCCACGGCGCGAATGGTTCTTCACGGTCGAGAAGATGCGGTTGAACTGCTGGGCGACCTGATCGGTCTCGTTCAGCTTGTCATCGTCGTGCAGTCTTAGAAGTCGATCCCATAATGGCCCGTTGACGAATCGCAACATAACGTCAGGCTTTTCAGTCAGTTGCGACCAGTCTGCCCAGCGGCAACTGATATGGATACTCTCCTTTTCGTCAAGCCGCAGCTCGAGTGGGCCACTCAGGCGTCTTGCATAGTCGTTTCCTTCGAACTGGCCCTCTTCTTCGAGCCGAGCCTCGGTCTCGTCAAAGGCTTTCAGGAAGAACAGCCATGCGAGCTGCTCGACGTAATCGCGCGGCGCAACGCCGTCCGCGTTGAGCATGTCGCAGGCGCTCTTGACCGCCTGCTGTACCTCCGCGCGGCGGTGCTCAAGGCCGTTGCCGTTGTTGTTCGTCATGATAGTTGCCTTCTGAACCGCGAATGAACGCTAATCGACGCTAATGGGGTGAGAGGGATGGGAAATTCGCGTGCATTGGCGTTCATTAGCGGTTCCTTTCCAGTACAACGCGTTTCCACTCCAGCTTTGCTCGTTTGAAGTTGAGAATCACGCCGACCTTATGGCCCGTGATCTTGAGGTAGTTCATCATCTGCCCGATCTCGTGGTTGCCCACCCGTTCAATCACCTTCGTGTCGACCACCAATTGGTCATGCGTAATCAGATCCGGAACGTATTCTCCGACAGACACTCCCTTGTACATGACCTCGAAACGCAGCTGCTGTTTGAATGGAATGGCCTTCAACCCAAACTCCACCACGAGTGCATTCTCATAGGGTTTCTCAAGCAAGCCATGCCCCAACTCGTTCAAGACCTCCATAGCACACCCCACCACCTCGAAGACCGCCTCCTTCAAAACCAATTCGCGTCCATTCGCGTCCATTCGCGGTTCCCCTAGGCAATCATCGGGACGTACAGGTGCTGCTTGACGGATTCAAGGTCGCCCTTGAGGACGTCCGCACCGCCGTAGCGGCGCAGCAACGTGCTGAAACTGCCGAATTGTTCAACGAACTGGGGCGCACTGTAGGTGCTGCCCTGTTCAAGATCGTCGATGCCGAAGACCGCATAGTGGTCGAGGCATGTCTCCCAGAAATGGAGCTTCAATGGTTTCTCGGGCTGAGTACCGTACTGGTCGTCCCGCGGCTCGGCCGCCATTCTCACCTCTGCCTTCGTTGCCCAGGAAATGAGACGCCCAGAAGTTGATCCATCGCCGCCAATGACGCCCTGCAACCAGGGCTCTTCCTGTTCCCAGAAGCGGACAACGCGGTCGTGACGTGACGGCACTCGCGGCATATCGAATCCGACCTTGGCCAGGATGTCCACGTCGTCCGTCGCATCGAGACCGTAGTAGTGCCGGAACGCGGCGATATGCACGTCCTGATCTTTCAACTCGGCGCGGAAATCCTGCCTGGCATTCTTGTCGATCCAGATGCGCAGAAGCTCGTCCAGTGTGGCGGACACAATCCCACGAATCACGTCTTTCGACTGCTCGCAGTATTCCTGGAACGGGATCTTGCGGCCGTCCGCCAGGCAAACGAACCGCTCGGACGTGCTGAGGAAGACCGTAACGCCCTCGGCGACGGGCTTCTCCCGGGATTCCTTCTTGGCCTTCTTGCGCTTGGCGGCTCTGGGCGTCTTCTGCAGATTCGCCGGGTGCCCGTCAAACTCGGTGTCTTCGAGTGCGGATGCACCCGCATAGTCAAAAATGGTGAAGTACCGCTTGTCGATGTCCTCGCAGAGACGGGTGCCGCGGCCCTTCATCTGCTTGTAGAGGATGCTGCTCTTGATTGGACGCGCGAAGACGATGTTCTTCACGTCGGGCGCGTCATAACCGGTAGACAACAGATCCACGGTCACAGCAATTCGCGGTTTGCTGCGACCGACTTCCGCGAAGTTGCGTTCAAGCTGATGGGAGTGCCTTGCTGAGCGGGTAATTTGTGCGGCGTAGTCTGGATCGCCGGAAACGCGCCGCAGTTCGGCGGCCATGAATGCCGCATGCGTATCATCGACGCAGAAGACGATCGACTTCTCGTCGCGCAGGTCATACTTGCCGAGCATGGACCAGAGATCTTCGGCTATAAGCCTTGTGCGGTCGGTCAGTCGGATATCCCGCTCGAAGTTGTCTGTCGTGTAGTGCTTGCCATCAGGACCGGTGTAACCGGCTTCGTCCACATTCGTAACGCGTTCTTCGAGCAGGTAAGGAACGAGGAAGCCGTCCTCAATAGCCTGACGCAGGGAATACACATATGCGGGTGGACCGAAGTACTCGTAGGTGTCCCGACGGAGTTCAAGATCGGTGAGGGGCCGCCCCGTCTGGTCCAGCTCGCGCGGCGTGGCCGTAAGGCCAAGCTGCATGGCCGGCTCGAAGTACTCAAGAATACCGAACCAATCCCCAAAGCCGGAACGGTGGCACTCGTCGATGATAACGAGATCGAAGAAATCCGGATCAAAATTCTCGTAGATCTTCTTGCCGTCGAGATCCTGGTCAAGATTCTGGTAGTTAGCAAAGTAGACCTTGCCGACCTTGTGGATCTGTTGCTCAACGGAGCCGGTGTCGATGATGACGCGTTCATCCTGGGGAAAGGCGGAGAAAGCGCGGTAGGCCTGATGCTTCAGGTTGTTCCGGTCGGTAAGGAAAAGGACGCGCCCACGCTTGAGGACGTTTCCTTCAAACAGTTTCCAGACGAGCTGGAACACCGTTAACGTCTTGCCGGTACCGGTGGCCATAAGCAGAAGGACGCGCCGAATGCCTTCGCTGAAGCGGCATAGGGCCTCGAAGATCGCCATGTCCTGGTATGGGCGGACCTCCTTGCGGGTAACCTGGTCAACATGGTAGGCGGCTTCAAATGTGGAGCGCCACGTGTCAAAATCAATGTCGCGGCCAAGGCGCTGCAAGATGTCAGCCGGGGAAGGAAGCTGGCTAAGCTCCTCGGTCTCGCCGGACTCCGTATCGACAAGAATGTGGCTGTGCCCGTTGGTGGTGACTGCAAAACGCAAGCCAAGGCGACGCGCGTAGCGTTCCGCCTGCTGAATCCCCGTCGCAGGCGCGGAACTTTCTGCTTTGGCCTCAAGAACGGCAAGAGGAACGCGGCCGAAACGGAGCAGGTAGTCGGCGACGAGGCGCTGGGTCTCGTCGTACATGGATTCGCCAGCGATGTTGACACGGCCAGGGCCAATCTCAACCTGAGAGTCCCATTGCCAGCCAGCCTGGTCCAGTACTGGCTCAACGAGCTCTCGGCATGTTTGTCGTTCATTCATAGTCATATTGCATCCGTCCTGTGTATTCGCAGAAGCCGTGCCAACACTCCGGCAATGTTCGTAAGATACTGTATGCGCGTGACTTGCGGATATAGCTGGCCGGTACTGAAGTGTGCCCCGCCGCGAAATGAATCAATGTCAATTGATCTAGAATCAACGAGCATTTACTTCTTCTCCTCTCGCAGCTTGAAGTACTGGTGGACTGCTTGCGAAGTGATACCGAGTAGGCGACCGGCGGCGGCCTTGTTTCCGTCGGTCAACTTCAGCGCCTGCTCCATCAGTTCCTGCCGTACTTCAGCACAGAAGCTGTTGATGTCGAAACCAGCGTGCGGGGTGGGCAGCAGAGGAAGAACCGAGCCGCCAACGGGCTGGTCGAAATTCAAGTCACGGGCCCGAATCACTCGGCCACTGGTCGTAATGGCTGAATCTTCGATGACTTTGAAAAGCTCGCGAATGTTGCCAGGCCAGGGATGTTGCCTGAGGGCTGTTAGCGCGTCTGCGGACAAGCGCTTCGGGTTCTGATGGAGCGTATTCCATCTCTCAATCACGAACTGAGAAAGCAACGGGATGTCGCCCCGGCGTTCGCGCAAGGGAGGTATATTCACAACCCCTCGGAAACGGTAGTAAAGATCCTCCCGGAACTGGCCGTCCCGGATGGCCTTTCGGATTTCCTTGTTCGTGGCGGCGATGACCCTCACATTCACCTTTGTTGTCTTGTCGGACCCCAGGACCTCGATCTCCCCGTGCTCGATTGCGCGGAGCAGTTTTGCCTGACTGGCCGCGGGGATTTCAGCGATCTCGTCAAGAAAGAGTGTGCCTCCGTCAGCGAGGGCAAACTTCCCCTTCTGGTCCTTGACCGCACCCGAAAACGCGCCCCTGACATGTCCGAAGAGCTGACTCTCGATCAGAGTGTCCGGGAATGCGGCACAGTTGACCGTAATCATTGGCTTGTCGGCTCGAGGGCTCGTTGCATGAATGAACTTCGCGAACAGCTCCTTGCCGCTTCCAGTCTCGCCAAGAAGCAGGACGTGCACATCGAAACCGGAGAGATTGGCGACGCGCTCCAGCGCTACGGTGAAAGACTCGGCTTGGCCGACAACCCCAAGGCGGCGGCAAATTGCAGCGGTAGCGACGTCAGGTGTCTTTGAGGGGGCGATGTCAGTGCCAGGTTTGATTTCTGGGAAATCTGGGCCCTGCACATCGATTTCTGTCACTGCATGCGTACCACTGACAAATTGCGGCGGGCGCGATTGGATGAGTGTCGCGGATAGTTCGCCGCTGGCAACCAACATGAGCCAGCAGGCGTGCATGTGCGGGGTACCCGAAGAAACGGAGACCCAAAGACTCGCATCAGAGAACTGTTCCTGGATATTGGCAAGAGAACGACGCAACTCGGCGAAGATTGAGGTGTAGTCTGTCGGATCGTCGATAGACAATCGGACGAGCGTAGCCGGGCATTGGGGGTGGTGGTCCGCTATCGCCGTGAGCGTAGGCTCTGTGCTTCTTTCCGAGCCAGGCGTTGCGAGCAGAACGACGGCATCAAATTCTCGTTCGGCTAGCGCGGTGAGAATGGGTCCTGCTTGCTTCTGCCCATCAACTACACTTCGACCGTACGGATCGTGAAAGCCAACAAATGAGAGCAAGACGTTCATCCCGACACTATAGAGGCTCCAATGTTTCGGGTCAATCACGGTTTATCTCCGCATCAATTCATATTGATCTCTGCCGTGTTCCGTCCTGCCAGGAAAGAGCGGAGCATGCCCGGGCCCGGAGCCGACATAGGGAGCGCCGAACGGAGCCCCCGGGAAAGCGGGCAATCCGTTGCCGGGAGGCAACGAATTGAGCCAGCTCGCCACGGGCGGTGGTGCATAGCTGGCGACCGCTTTTCGGGGTGGAGTGAGGAAGAAAGCTGCCTCCGGCGGTGATGGGGCTGGGCTGCGAAGCGTTGGGGTAACAGGGGGGTGTTGTTAGTGCGTTAATCACAAGCCCCTGCGACAAAAACAAGATAATTTGGGCATGATCGGACACGGTCAGCAGTGAAAGTGACAAGTCACAGGTGCAGGTGCAGCGGAAGCCGGAATCATCTTTGAGAACCGGAGAACAGATATCTTACCTTCACTTTCACCTAGCACTTTCACTGGCGGCCGGTCTTCTTTGGTTGTGGCCACCGGCCGCCTTGTTTGAAACCTGCATCCTGGGTGCACAGTACTGCTAACCGGGTCACCGTTCAAGGTGATCCCGGCCTGTCGCAAGGCGCGCTACGGCAGTTCGCGGCAGCACCGGCTCTCGGCACGCGGCAAACTGCCAAACACCGTCCAGTGCCCACAACTTCACGCAGAAACCGCGTAGCCTTCGCCGCACCCGAATGGTTCATTTCTGTCCCGCACAAGGGTCCCAAACACTGGTTGACACGTATGCGAGGCTTAGGTAGTGTTACTTTTTGCTTTTTCGTAATACCACAGGAAGGAGATGCAGATGGCAGGCTATCAAAAAGGTTTCTTTGTGTGTGCTCTCGTGGCACTGGGCTGTTGCTTAGGCCTGGCGGACGACGCAAAGCAGGATGAGAAGGCTACTCAGAAGACGTTCGATATGAACGAGATTGTTGTGACGGCGACACCCGTGGAACGGAAAGCGAAGGACATTACATCCGCCGTCAGCGTGATCAATTCCGCGGAGATCGAAGCCTCGAATGCCGACTATGTCATGGATGTGATCGGATCGCTGCCCAGCGTATACATCCGCCGCGACGCCATCATGGGGCGTCAGGATATCGAGATTCGAGGACTCGGCTCGAACCTTCGCCGTCTGCAGACCTTGATCGACGGACGACCCGAGAAGATGTCGCTGTTCGGTTGCACGGTCGCTCAAACGTTGCCACTTGCCAACGTGGAACGAATCGAAGTCATCAGGGGACCCGAAGCCGTGCTCCACGGTACGGATGCGATGGGCGGCGTCGTGAATATCATCACACGGCGCATGTGGGACCCCGGGTATGAATCGAGCGCGTTGTTCTCTTACGGCAGCTACGACACGCTGCATGGCGTGCTCCGCCACGGAGGCAACACCGGCGCGTTCGACTACTACATGACCTACGACCACAAGGAGACCGGAGGCCACCGCGACAACTCCGCCTATGATGCGGATTTCTTTTCGCTGCGAACCGGCTATCGGCTGGACGACGCATGGCGTCTTGAGCTCTCGGGGCAGTATTTCCGGGACGAAGCCGAAGATCCCGGCCCAGAGAACGATCCCTACACGAATAACGACAAAAAGGAGTACATGCGCTACTCCTGGGACGCCGACCTGATCGGCAAATGGGAAGGCTCGGAGTTCCTGTTGACGGTGTATGACAACGAGGGGGAGCACGAGTTCAATATGCCTTCGATCGACGACTACTGGCACTCGAAGGACCGCACCTTGGGCGTTCTCACCCGGTATACGCGCGATGTCTACGAGCAGGGGGACACCAGGGACGCGTTGACCTTTGGATACGAGTTCAAACACCAATGGGCCGAGCCACAGGATGACTGGGTTTCCTGGGCGCAGGCAAATATGCCGGCGCGCTTCATGGACTTCGGGCCGTACGAGCGCAACAACCACGACGTTTTCGCGTTCAATGAATTCACCAAGGGGCGTTGGGTGCAGACACTGGGACTCCGCGGCCATTGGGATGACGAGGACGAGAACTGGGAAGCGCTTCCCCAGGCAGGCGTACTGTGCCATGTCACGGAAGCAACCACCGCACGCGCCAAGGTCGCCAAGGGGTTCCGGCAACCTCGGTTCAGCGAAACCCACCTTTTCCCGGCCCACAACGAAGAGTTGGATCCGGAAGAGGTCTGGAGTTACGAGGTCGCACTGACACATGCCTTCACGCCACGCGTGAGCGCCTTCGTCAATCCCTTCTACATGGACGTGCAGAACTTCATCCAACAGGAATCCAACGACAGCCCGCCCCCGATGTTTCTCAATCTCAACTCCGGCGAATTCGTGATCCAGGGCGTTGAAGTCGGTTTGGACACCGAACCGATCGACGATCTCAACATGACGATCCACTACACCTATACCGATATCGAAGACGGTCCGGCGGACAATCCCAACATAAACCGCGAGGGCAAACCCGAGCATGTGATCAATGCGACCGCCGGATACCGGTTCGGCAAGACAACGCTTTCACTCGAAGGCGAATACGTGGCCGGGTTGTACGACAGCAACCTGCTTGCCGGTGGCGATATTCAGAAGGTGGATGACTACGTTGTGTTTGACCTGAGGGGCTCCTATCAGGTCAGCCGCAACTTCGAGGTCTTTGCCGGTATCGAAAACCTCTTGGATGAAGACTACGAGCAAATTCCCGGCTATCCCATGCCCGGTACAACCGTATTCGCCGGTGTGAAGGCCCAGATGTGAAAAGACAGGCGCTGCTTCCGACAATCGCGCTCGTGCTCTGCATGGTGTTTGCCGCGCGTGGCGCAACCGAGCAGTCCGCGCCGGCTCGGAACAGGTTGCGCGTGACGTGTACGACAACGCTTCTGAGCGCCGTCGTCACCGCGGTCGGGGGCGACAGGGTTGATGTGCATACCATCGTGCCGTTCGGTATGTGCCCCGGCCATTTCGATTTGACCCCCGGCGAAGCCGACAAGCTCAGGAATGCGGACGTGCTCCTTTACCACGGTTTCGAGCAGTTTCTCAAAGGCGTGGAACCCGGATCGAAGACGGCAATGGTAAAGGCCGGGGTGAAGGGCAACTGGATGATTCCGACGATTCACACGCAAGCCGTCGAGCGCGTCCGAGCCGTCTTGACCGAGGCGATGCCGACAGCCGGCGCCTTGTTCGCCAAACGGGCCGAAGGCTACTCGCGAGCCGTGACCCAACAAGCCGAGAAATCCATGAAGCCCCTTGCCGCCGTTCGCGGCACACCTGTGGTGTGTGCAACAATGAACCGCGATCTGGCTGAATGGCTGGGATTTCGGGTTGTCGCGGAATTCGCACGCGACGAGGATGTCTCCGTCAAGGCGTTGCACGAGATTCTTACTGAAGCAAAGAAAGCGGAAGCGGCGCTTGTGATCGACAATATGCAGAGCAGTGGCAAGATCGGGCGGACGATTGCGGATGAACTAGGTATCCCCTTCGTGATGCTGTCGAACTTCCCCGACGCGAGCTCAGGGACTGCCGACAGACCGCCCTATCTGGCGGCACTGTCAAACAACTGCACCACGGTCCTCAACGCGCTCGATGCAGAAGCCAAGGACGAGTGATGTTCCCATGCCGCACGTACTTGAACTCGACAGTGTTTGCGTTGAACGTCGCGGTGCAAGCGTTCTCAACCGCCTCTCGCTTACGCTCCGTCAAGGCGAGTTCGTCGCGCTGATCGGGGCCAACGGGTCGGGCAAGACGACCCTGCTGCGAACCGTTCTTGGCTTCCTGCGCCCGACATCCGGTGTGCTGCGCCTGTTTGATACTCCCATCGGTCACGGGCGAACTGCGCGGAAGCGAATCGGTTATGTGCCGCAATCCCTCGCCATCGATTTCAAAATGCCGATGACGGTTCGCGACGTGGTCGCTATGGGGCGCTACGGGTTGATCGGACTCGGCCGCCGACCCGGCAAAGCAGATCGTCTCGCGGTCGAAAAGGCTCTGAACGATGTCGGGATCGCGGATTTGGCTCCGCGTCCAATCGGGCACCTCTCGGGCGGGGAACTCCAGAAGGTCCAGATTGCCCGCGCGCTCTGCCAAAGCCCGGATCTACTTTTACTTGACGAACCGACGAGCAGTCTCGACCTGGGGGCGCAACGCGATGTACTCGATCTCGTCGGGCGCCTGCACCGGGAACGCCGGCTCACGACCCTCATCGTGATGCACGATCTGAAGTCGCTGCCGGCGAGCTGCACGCGTGCACTGATTCTCGACGATGCGCGCATTGTCTTCGACGGACCGTTTGCCGATGCCTTTACAGAAGAAACGCTGTCCCATGTCTACAAACATCAGGGACCGGCCATACTCCGGGAGCTGCTCGCGGAAGTGTCAAGCGGGGAGATGTCGCCATGAACGAGCTGTGGCAGCATGCTTTCTTCCGCCACGCGGTCATGGCCTGCATCCTGGGCGGCGGCGGTCTCTCGCTGATCGGCGTATTCGTCACGCTCATGGACATCCCGTTCCTTGGCATCAGCATGTCCCATTCCGCGTTCCTGGGCGCGGTCATCGGGCTCCTGTGCGGGTTCGATCCCCTGCTGGGGGCCATGCTTGCCTGCGCCGTTTCAGGGGTGCTTGTCGGCCCCCTGTCCGACCGCGCGGGCTCCTCGTCCAACAGCATTCTGGCCGTTATCTTCTCCGCTACCATGGGCCTTGCTTTTCTATTGCTTACCCGTATTCCGGGCCCGAAGAGTGAAGCCCTGAACCTGATATGGGGCAGCATCTTGACCATTTCGTCCCGCGAAATCGTCGTTCTGGCTGTCATCTTCGCCGTCGCCGTGCTCCTGCTCCTGGTTTTCTTCAAGGAAATCTCGGCGGTTCTCTTCAATCGCGAAGTCGCTGCGGCGGTGGGCATCCCGGAGAAGCTCTTCTACTATGGCGTGATCCTGCTGGCCGGGCTGCTGATCAGCGCCAGTCTCGATATCGTCGGCGGGCTCCTGATCTTCTCTCTGCTGGTCAACCCCCCGGGCGCGGCCTATCAACTGACCTATCGCCTGAAGACCATGTTCCTGCTTTCGGCCGTCTTCGGCATGGCGTCCTGCTTCGCCGGGCTCTATGTCTCGTACCGTTTCGACGTGCCCACGGGTGCGGTCATTGTGCTGTGCTCCTCAGCGATTTACGCCCTGGCTTTCGCATTCTCACCCAAGCGCCGTGCCCGGCGTTCGGATTTGGCAACGACATAACGAAAGGATCGACAGATATGCAGCATGAGACCATGGATACACGACGGCGCGAGTTCTTCAACGAGCGTGCCGAGCAGTGGCTCGACATGTGGTACAGGAACGAGGACGCCGGCGACTACTCGAAATACGACAGGGAGTTCGAGCGTCTTTTCGAGCTGGCGGCGCTGAGACCCGGTCACGCCGTACTGGACCTGGGATGCGGAAGCGGGGTTATGGTGCCCTATATCCTCGACCGGATCGGCCCGGAGGGGAGTCTCCAGGAAGTTGACTATGCCGAAAAGATGATCGAGGTCAACCGCCGGTTGCATGACGATCCGCGTGTTACCTTCACGGTCGCCAGCGCCGACGAACTGGACGTGCCCGAAGCCGGCTTCGACACGGTCTTCTGTTTTTCGTGCTTTCCGCACTTCCAACGCAAGGTTGAGACACTCGGCGTGATTCATGACGCGCTGAAGCCGGGCGGCAATGTGGTCATTGCGCATTTCGATTCGTCGCAAGACATCAACGATCATCACCGCAAACATGAATGCGTGATGCACGACCGCTTGCCCGATGAGCCAGAGATGCGGAATCTGCTTCGGGAAGCGGGCTTCACCGTCGAGACATTCATCGACGAATCCGGGTTCTACTACGTGGGGGCGTGCAAGGAGCCGAAAGCATGACGAAACACCAGAGCCGCCGCGCCTTGGTGTCGTTTGACGATGCCGTCGGATTCCACGGCCACGCCTGTCCCGGTCTGGCGCTGGGGTATCGGGTTGCCGTGGCGGCCATGCGCCGGCTGGATGCGTCACGGGCGGAAGATGAAGACCTTGTGGCCGTGGTCGAGAACGACGCATGCAGCGTGGACGCCGTTCAGTTCGTGTGCGGATGCACCTTCGGCAAAGGAAACCTGGTCTTTCGCGATCACGGAAAACACGTCTACACGTTCTTCAACCGCGCAACAGGCAAAGGCCTCCGTATCTACGCCGAACCGCCGGAAATGGCGGAATCGGAAACCGCCGTTCTCGCGCGCACGTTGAATCGTACGGTGGACGAGGACGCGTCTCTTGATGCTGGTCGCAAGCGCCGCATCGAGTGGCTCCTGTCCCTGCCGGAAGACGACTTGCTGCAGATCACCGAACCGCGGGAACCGCCACCCTCGAAAGCGCGGATCCATGCGTCAAGCCGCTGCGCCCTCTGTGGCGAGCGCATGATGGAGACCCGTGCACGGAATGGTGCGGGAGAACCGCTGTGCATTCCGTGCGCGCAGAATCGTGCCGGTGGTCTGCCGCCAGCAGCTCGGCTTTGATGAACCGGGCGTCTCTTTGCACAACACCCCTCTTCGTGCTGTCATTTTGTCCGGTGGTGTGCGACAGTGCCGATGGCGACAGCAATCAGAGAAAGACGCGCGCGGCATGAAAGCACAACGCAAAGCAGGACAGCATGACTTTGATGATTGTCCATGCTCGGGAAAGAACCTTTCAAAGCTGGTGCAGCCCTCGATTCTGACGTTGCTGCGGATAGAGCCGGCGCACGGGTATACGATCACGGACAAGATTGCTTCCCTGTATGAGTTCCCGGCAGGACCGCCACGGCGTTCCGCTATCTATCAGCTTCTGAAACGTATGGAGGCGGACGGCCTCGTTGCGAGTCATCTCGAAGAGGCCCCCATGGGACCGGCACGGCGCGTCTATGCCATCACCACGCACGGCGAAGCCTGCCTCGAACGCTGGCGCGAGTCGCTGGATCTCCATCGGCGCGCCATCAATACCTTGCTCAGTCTCGGCCGAGACGACAGATAGCGCCCCATGTTGAGCCCCGCAGGTAGTCTTTCTGAATCTCGCTTGACGAGCTAGTCTACCAGCTTATATAGTGCAGCTCATTGGGTAGCGAATGCATTGAGAGAACGGCAAACGAGAGGGGCTGTAACGGAGGTCAGCGGAAGCTGCTTCTGCTGCAATTTCGACGGTCTGATCGAAGCGATCTCGCGACTACGGACCAAGGCCAACAACGATGTACTTCTGGCGGAGCCCGTCGGTAGCTGTACCGATCTCTCCGCCACGATCATGCAACCGATCAAGGATCGTTTTGATGACGAGATTACCCCAGCGCCTCTGTCCGTGCTCGTAGATCCCGGCCGTCTCGCTGGCCTACTGAACAAGGATGCGCAAACGGAGCTGCATCCCAGCGCGGCCTACATCCTCCACAAGCAGCTCGAGGAGGCCGATGTGATTGTCATCAACAAGGCTGACCGTCTGGCGCCCGAGGCGTTGTCAGAGCTGCGCGCGAAGGCGGAATGTGCCTTTCCTGGCATCGAGATCGTCACGATCAGCGCGCTGACGGGGGAAGGCGTCGACGAGTGGCTGCGCTTGGTGTCAACCCGTACGGATGCCGGAACGCGCGTCGTGGATGTAGATTACGACATCTATGCCGAAGGCGAAGCGGTTCTCGGATGGCTGAACGCGCATCTGACGCTATGCGCGAAACTGCCGGTGGACTGGTCTGCCGTGGCTGAACGTCTTCTTGTCGAGCTTTCGGGCACGTTCGACCGCCGGGGCGCCGCCGTGGGGCATGTCAAACTGCTGGTTGCGGCGGACGGCAAGCAGTGCATGGGAAATCTCACCGGTCGGACCGATACGCTCGCCATGCGCGGCGATGCAGTCGTTGCCACCGAAGCATCCCTTACACTGAACGCCCGTGCCGAAATGCCTCCCGCCGCCCTTGATCAGGTGGTGCGTGACACGTTGCCGACGGTCATGCCGGCAGGCGGAGACGCGACTCCCACAGCGTGGAATTGCCTGAGCCCGGGACGCCCTATGCCAACCCATCGCTACGAACACGCGGTTTAGACACAAAGCAAGGAGACGAAGTAATGAGACAGCTGATCCAATCCATCTGCGTTTTCGGCCGCGTTGGCCTGATGGCCTCTGTTCTGCTTGTGGGGACAGCGGTCCGCGCCGATGACTTTAAGGAAACACAGGGGTTCTTCGATTTCGAGATCAACAAGAAGTTGGCACCAAACTGGTCCGTCTTTCTGAACCATCAGTCGAAGATACAGGACAACGATCCGGAGTACTTCCGGTGGCACATGAGGGGTGGGGCGCGATACGAAGTTGCGCCCTGGCTGCGGGCCGCCATCGACCATCGTCACCAGGAAGACCGTGACAAGGGCGATTGGATTCGTGAGGGGCGGAGCACGCTCGAACTGACGCCGAAGGTCAAGCTGGGGGACTGGACTCTGTCCAGCCGCAACCGCATGGAATACCGTGATTTCGAGGGTGCGAAACCGGACCGATGGCGATATCGCAATGAGATCAAAGCAACCCACGCGCTGCCATTCTGGGATTTGTCGGGCTATCTTTCCGAAGAACCGCAATACGATTTCGAGCAGGACCGCTGGTCGAAACACCGCATTACGGCCGGTGTGAGCCGAAAAGTGGCGCGCGGGACGAAGCTTCAACTGTACTATCGCTGGGATGTGATCGAGGACTCGAAGGACCACGGCAGTTGGGATACAACGCAGATATTCGGACTCAAGCTCGTGATAGACATGGATGCGCTGGTAAAGAAATGAGACTGCTGCGCGCAACGGTTCAGGCAAGTATTCCGGCGGTTCTCGCCGTGACGGCATGGGCTATCCTGGCCTGGACCGTCGAGACAACGCGCGGAATCGAGTTCCCCTCGCCCTGGGACACGGCCGTTCGCCTGGTGACGCTCATCACGAGCGCCGATCTCGGTCAGCACTCGATCTTCAGGCACCTTCTAGACAGCCTGGTGCGGTGGCTCTATGCGTTCGCCATCGCCTCCGTGGCGGGTGTCACGGTGGGGATGGCTGCCGGGTGGTGGACGCACGTGGGGCGAATCGTGACCCCGCTGCTTCATGGCTTGCAGCTTATTCCGGGTCTCGCCTGGATTCCCGTCGCGTTACTGGTGTTCGGTGTCGGCGAAAGAGCCACCATATCGATGATTGCGGTAACGGCCTTTACGCCGATCGCCATCGCCGCGATGGATGGGGTCCGGCGAGTCGACACGACGTTCCTGCGAGCGGCGCACATGCTGGGTGCTCGGAAAGGCGGCGTGTTTCTGTATGTGTTGCTGCCCGGTTCGGTGCCGTCGCTGATCACAGGGCTGCGGGTGGGACTGGGGAACGGCTGGCGCACGCTGGTCGCCGCGGAAATGGTGGTGGGTACAGGCACCGGCCTAGGC
>Ga0272442_10001492_pt1 | contig 35595 bp, 22 predicted proteins | sample SSMForm2O_FD_200262 | JGI IMG/M metagenome (GOLD analysis project Ga0272442, IMG submission 200262) | Marine sediment archaeal communities from Little Sippewissett salt marsh, Falmouth, MA, United States - SSM-Form-2O | ecosystem: Environmental > Aquatic > Marine > Wetlands > Sediment ... | reverse complement strand
GGTAAAGGACCATCCGATCGGGGTCGATTTCATCGACGGGAACGCCTGCCGCCCGGAGCTGGTTGCCGTTGAAGCCGTACAATCCCTCCTCGTAAACCAGGAATTTCACAGCTGGACCGGAAGTCAGGGAGTCGTTCACTTTATCGGCAAAATCATAATGCGGCTGGAATTCCTTCATGGACATTTTCCGGGGAAGGCGGTAGGAGGCCATGCATTGGGGATTGAGGGTAATTCCATTCAGAACTCCCCATGCAAAGGAATCCTCGAAATTGTTTTCCCTGACCCCAGCTGAAGATTGAGGGAAGATAACCCGGAATTCGATATCGAGGAGGCGTACGATTTGAGACTTGCTTTCAGGAACCGATTGAGTGACCAGGACATCCAGACCGCCCATTTTCCAGGAGCGAAACGTTCCATAGGATTTAAAGGAAACCATGCTTCCCGTAGAAAGGCGAAATCTGGACCACTCCTTTTTTGAGATTTCCCGGATCATGCGACCGTTCTCGAAAAGCCCGAAACGTGAAGAATCGACTTCGATCCCGGCCCTTCTCACATCGGGAGTAATAATCAGGAATTTTTTCTTTTGTTTCAGGCGGTTTGTCAGGAGAATCCCCTCCGGGTTCCGGTTGGTAACCCGGATCTTCATCTCCTTTCCGGAAAAGGAGATGAGTTCGCCCTCAACACCTTTCAGGTAGGAAGCCATTTCATCCGATGATGTGTAATTCCCGAGGGAAAAATGGCAGATACAAAAGAGAACCAGCAAAAGAACCGGGATCTCGCGATTCCTCATAGAATTTTCTCCCCTTCGATAGTTGCCAAAGAAGATATTTCGGGCCTGAAAACAGGAGGGGGCTTCCTATAGAGAAGCCCCATCGGGAACCCGTTCATGGATCAGACCCATCCGGCCACCATGTCTCCGACTTCAGTGGTGGAATAGCCCATTTTGCCGGCTGACATGCTTTTCATTTTTTCCCCGGTGACCTTCATCACGGCTTTTTCAATGGCCGCTCCGGCCTCTTCCTCCCCGAGCACCTCGAGCATCATCTGGCCGGCGCAAATGGCGGCCAGGGGATTGATGACGTCCTGCCCGGTATACTTGGGGGCGGAACCGCCGATGGGTTCGAACATGGACACGCCCTCGGGATTGAGGTTTCCCCCGGCTGCGATGCCCATGCCTCCCTGGATCATGGCGCCCAGGTCCGTGATAATGTCGCCGAACATGTTATCCGTTACCAGGACATCGAACCATTCGGGATTTTTGACCATCCACATGCATGTGGCGTCGACATGGGCATAATCCCGCTTGATGTCGGGGTAATCCTTCTGGCCGATTTCATGGAAGGCCCGTTCCCAGAGGTCGAACCCGTAGGTCAGGACGTTGGTTTTCCCGACCAGTGTGAGGGTTTTATTCTTATTTCTTTTTTTCGTGAGTTCAAAGGCATATCGGAGGCATCTCTCGACGCCTTTTCGTGTGTTTATGGAGGTTTGGATGGCCACTTCGTCGGGTGTTCCCTTTTTCATGTAACCGCCGGTACCGGTATAGAGTCCCTCGGTGTTCTCGCGCACCACCACGAAATCGATCTCCTCCGGTCCCTTATCCTTGATAGGGGTCCACACCCCGGGAAAGAGCTTGACCGGCCTGAGGTTGATGTATTGATCCAGTGCGAAACGAAGGGTCAGTAGGATGCCCTTTTCCAGGATGCCGGGTTTGACGTCCGGGTGGCCGATAGCCCCGAGGTAGATGGCCTGGAACTGTTTCAGTTCCTCGACCGCGCTGTCGGGAAGCACCTCGCCTGTTTTCTTGTATCGTTCCCCACCAAAGTCGAAATGCTGGAGTTCCAGTTTGAATCCGAATTTTCCGCTGGCGGCCTCGAGGACCTTGAGCCCCTCCCTGACCACCTCGGGTCCGGTTCCATCACCTGGAATCACAGCGATTTTGTAACTCTTTCCCATTGATTTCCTCCTGAAATATTTTCATCCCGATCCATGCTTTTACAGCGATTAAACTTCAACCTGCTTATGGAATCGGGCCGGGGAAAGTCAACCCTTTTTATCCGGATGGAGAGGGGGCTTTCATCCAGGGATCGATCATTTGTTATTGAAAAAAAAGAAAACAGCTTAATGGTGAGAAATCAATCATAATTGACGGGAAACGGGAAGCCCCTTGATTTGACCTTGATGTTGAAAAATCAAAAAGATATGGCCTGTTTTATCGCATGAAAGGGTATTCGTTTGAATTTCGGCGGTCATCTGATGACGGGTTGGTTGATCGGGAACACGGGCGATTTTTCCCCCGGGGAACGCACCGCGGTCACACTGATGGCCCTGGCGCCCGATATCGACGGAATTTTCGTGCTGGGCCCCCTCAGCTGGCGGGAATGGCACCGCACCTTCGGCCATAACGTGTTCTGGGGTGTGGCCGCTCCCCTTTTTGCCCTCTACTTTATCCAAAAGGGTCGTCGCTGGAAACTCCTCCCCTTCCTCTACCTTGGAATGCTGTCTCACTTCATCCTGGATCTGTTTGTGACGGGGTGGTGGATCCTGATGCCCTTGTGGCCGGTGTCGGAATGGGGGATCCTGATGTCCAGATGGATCCCGGAGGATGTGATGAAGTACTGGATCCAGCTGGGGCTGTTCGCGGCCCTTCTTATTCCGACCGTCATCCTGATCGTGAAAAAGAAACACACGCCGCTCGAGATCCTGGGGAAACGGGCGGATGCGTTTTTCTACCATTTCGTAACGCTCCCCTTTCGCGAGAAATGCGCGGCCTGCGGGGCGAGGGCATTTTACCGGTGCAATGAATGCGGGGCTCCCCTTTGCGGCCGTCACCGGAAATTCTCCGGGTGGTTCGGGATTTCCTGCCGGGAGGGGCATATATATGAAAAATCCCAACAATCCAAGCTGTCGATACCCGTTCAAGGAGAAATCAATGAACCATCGTAACAGAACCTTTTCCGTGGCTTGCCTTTTGGTACTGCTCTTATTTCCGGTATGGACTACAGCTCAGGGGCCATCCATGGCGGAAGTATCGCGCGAAGTATCGCGCGAGGATGTCATGACCTCTGCAATGGTGTATGCAAATCACACATGGGTGCCGAGTGAGAAAAACATGTTTCACGGGATCGATCCGAATGGAAAGCATGTGGAAACGCCCGATATCACGTATACCACACGGCCGGATCGCCCGAAGGGATGGGAACCGGGGAAACCCTTCCGGGGCCTGCCCTATAAGTGGGGCGGCTTCACAAGCATCTCCCAATTCGACAAAGGGATCGCAAAGGGGAAATATGCCGGGGATGTATTCACGAAAAAAAGGGGGATCAGCAGGCACGCGGTGGGACTGGACTGCTCGGGATACGTCTCCCGCTGTCTGGGCCTCAGGCGGCACTATTCCACAAGGAGGCTTCCCCGCCTCTGCATCGAGCTGGAGGACCCGAAGGAGCTGAAAAGGGGCGATATCCTGAACCGCTATGATCATCACGTGGTGCTTTTCGATTCATTTACGGACGAGGCCAAAACCCGGGTCCGTTTCTACGAGTCCCGGAATCCGGGGGTTGGGGTGCGGGAAAGCGAGCTGGGCGAGATGCTCGATAAGGGATATGTGGCGATGCGGTATCGGGGAATCAGGGATTGAGATTGCGAAAAAGAGGAAAAGCGACCAGCCGGGAGCATCTAAAATTGGATACTTTTGGGGGATTGACCCCAAACTTCCCCCGATTTTTCGCAAATTCTGCTTGAATAAAGCAACTCCTCGAATACATCATTGCCACCTGACTTTTAAAACCCTAAAATGAGTGGTATGGGAACAAATTGTATTGAGGGAGGTAGCGATTATGTTGAACGGGCATGTTCAGATCCGGAAACCGGAGAATGAGCCGGTTTTGTCTTATGCCCCCGGCATGAGAGAAAGGGCCGATCTCCAGGCGAAACTGAAGGAAATGCTGGGAACCCCGGCGGATATCCCCTGCATCATCGGGGGGAAGGAAGTGCGAACCGGTCAGACCGTGGAGATGCATCCCCCACACAACCTGAAACAATCCCTGGGAATATACCATAAGGCCACGGCCAGAGAGGTGAGGGCGGCCATTTCCGCGGCCGGAAAGGCATGGAAGGAGTGGAGCGAGCTGGACGGGGTTTCCCGGGCCGCGATCATGCTCCGGGCGGCCCAGCTCCTGTCGGGAAAATACCGCCAGGTTCTCAATGCATCCACAATGCTGTGTATGAGCAAAAATCCGTTCCAGGCGGAAATCGATTCCGCCTGCGAGCTCATCGATTTCTGGCGTTTCAATCCTTATTACATGAGTCGGATTTACGGTGATCAGCCCCCGATTTCCACCCCGAGCGTGATGAATTACGTGGAGCATCGCCCCCTGGAGGGGTTCGTGTTCGCCATCACGCCCTTCAACTTTGCCTCGATCGCGGGGAATCTTCCCACGTCCCCGGCCCTCATGGGAAACACTGTGGTGTGGAAACCGGCCTCCTCGGCCGTGCTTCCTGCGTATTACATCATGAAACTCCTCCAGGAGGCGGGATTTCCCGACGGGGTGATCAACATGATCCCGGGGCCGGGTTCCGTGGTGGGACCGCTGGTATTGAATGATCCACGTTTGGGAGGTGTTCACTTCACCGGTTCCACGGCGGTTTTCGCGAATATCTGGAAGACCATCGGAACGGATGTATTGAAATATAAATCCTATCCCCGGATCGTTGGAGAGACGGGAGGCAAGGATTTCATTTTCGCCCATGCATCTTCTGATATCGATGTCTTGAAAACGGCCATTATTCGGGGGGCATTCGAGTACCAGGGACAGAAGTGTTCCGCTGCCAGCCGGGCCTATATCCCGAAGAGCATGTGGCGTGAGCTGAAGAAACGGATGCTGGATGAAATCGCCACGATCAAGATCGGTGATGTGTGCGATTTTACGAATTTCATGAACGCGGTGATCGATAAAAACGCCTTCGACTCGATTACGGAATATATCAAGTTTGCGAAAAAGACCTCCGGGCTCCGGATCCTCTGTGGGGGCACGTTCGACGAGAGCGATGGCTATTTCATCCGACCCACGGTTGTTGAATCGAAGGATCCCCGCTCCCGCCTGATGTCGGAGGAGATCTTCGGGCCGGTGATCACGATCCATGTTTACGAGGACAGGGATTACAAAAAGACGCTTAGAATCTGCGACACAACGAGCCCCTACGGCCTGACCGGTTCGATCTTCGGCCAGGATCGTTACGCAGTGGAGGATGCGTTGAAGATCCTCAGGCAATCCTCCGGGAATTTCTACATCAACGACAAACCTACGGGTGCGGTTGTGGGACAGCAGCCGTTCGGAGGGGCCCGGGCCTCGGGCACGAACGACAAGGCAGGGAGCGCCTTGAACCTGATCCGGTGGGTATCGCCCCGGTCCATCAAGGAAAACCTCACTCCCCCGACGGATTACCGTTATTCCTTTCTCGAGAAGGAATAGAAGTTTCAGGAACCGACCAAGCGCCGGGGAGCTGCCGCTCCCCGGCGCGAATTATATATTTGAATCACAGAGGGGAATTTTCCAACGTCTTTTTTTACCTGAAAGAGGTCAAAAAAGAATCGCGGAATCTGAAGAGATTGCTTGACCACAGGGGGACAGGGTTATAAATTTTTCGAAATTTAGTTGGCCCTTTTCAAAAACCGAAAACGTATATTCCTGATGAGGATGAAATCCACCTGAATTCAGGAACGGCGGAAATCGATGGGGAGGTTTCAAAATGCCTGATACGGAACGGAAAGTGCCCGTGGTTCTGGTTACGGGCGATTATGTGCAGGATGTTTTTATTTATACCGGCCAGAAAGCGACTCCCGGGGCCGGGGCGGTTCTCGGGACGCGGCATTTTTCCACAGATGGAGGCGTCTGTCTGATTCGAGACATCCTGGAATTCTCCAAAGAGAAACCCCCGAAAAAGAAAGAACAGGAAACGGAAAACACTGGAAGGGCTGTCCCGGAACTTCACTACCAGCTGCGGCTCGGATTGAACATGGATTTTTCGGTAGACACACTGCCGGAACACCTGCGCTCCTATGCGATCTGGCATCCTTTCAGGAAAACAGAGGCGTCCGGGGAAAAAGGCGGAAAGGTCTGGCGCTTTGAGAAAACGCCCCCGGGATATGGAATGGATCCATCGAGAGAAACGGGGGGCGTCGAATCGGGCAGGGGGGGGGAGCGCGATTCTCCCTGGCTTCCATCTGCCGATGTTTCAACGCGGGAAGACGCCGATATTGTGATCCTGGACGATGCGGGTCTGATGATCCGGCATGAGCATTCCCGGAGCCTTTGGCCGGCTTTCCTCAACGGAGACGGCAACCCTCCCAAGCATATCATCCTCAAGATGAGTCATCCTCTGGCAGAAGGAGCGCTCTGGGAAGCGCTCGAAGGATACCGCAGGGACAAACTCATCGCCATCGCCGGCATTAACGACGTCCGTCGCATGGAGGCCGGGGTCAGCCGTTGCATTTCGTGGGAACGCTCCGCATTGGAACTGATCCGGGAGCTGAACGCTCATCCCAGGCTGGCGCCGCTCCTGGAATGCCGCCACCTGATTGTGAATTTTAGATCCGAGGGCGCTCTCTGGGTGAAACGTGAGGGCCACTCTCACCGTTACTGCCTATTGTTCGATCCCCGCCACATGGAGGGAGAAAGCGCAGCGGGTATTCATGGTGGGGTGTTTGGATTTCAGTCTTGCCTGGCCGCGAGCCTGGCTCACTGGATGGCCGTGAATGGAGATGAGGAAGGAAACGAGAACCAGCGGCCGGAGGGGAGTCCGGTTGCCATGGGGATTTGCGGCGGGCTGCGGGGCATGCACACATTACTGAAAGAGGGTCATGGGTCTGTGTGGCTTCCAGACGATTCCCCGGAAGGAAGATTCCCGAGGCCTGGTTTTCCCGCGGAAGAGATTGCGGGCAGCCTGTCAAAGAAGGAAAGCGGTTATGCCCTCGTGGAGATCCCGCCCGTTGCGGCGCAATCGGGGGCTCGCGGGGAAATGAACCGGTGGAGCATATTGTCCCATCAGTACACGGTCGGAGCTAACCCGGATGGGGAGGGGAAACCCGAGTCGTTCCGGCCTTTATACGGTCTCGGCATGTTGACGGCGCGATTCGGAGATCAGGCCCTGTTGAATAACGCGCCCGTGGGGGTGTTCGGGAAGATGATCACGGTGGATCGGACGGAAATCGAATCGCTCCGGAACCTGGCCCGACTCATCGAAAGATATGAACGGGAACGGAAACAGGAAAAGCCCTTATCCATCGCCGTATTCGGTGCTCCGGGCTCGGGCAAATCATTTGGAGTCAAACAAATTGCACGTTCTTTCCTGGGGCGGGACGTGCCCATCCTGGTTTTCAATCTCTCCCAGTTTCGCGACCCGGACGAGCTGATCGGGGCCTTTCACCAGGTGCGGGATAAGGTGCTCGAGGGAAAGACGCCTTTCGTGTTCTGGGACGAGTTCGACTCCCGCGAGTACTTCTGGCTGCAATACCTCCTTGCTCCCATGCAGGATGGAGCGTTCCAGGACGGCCAGATCACCCATCCGATCGGAAAGTGCGTGTTTGTATTCGCGGGTGCAACCAGCTATACCCTCGATCACTTTGGTCCCATGAACCCGGAATCTCCGGATTATCCCGGGAACGCAACGGAGGAACAGAGAAAAGAGGATGCAAAGGCATGGAGGGAGTTTCAACTCAAGAAGGGTCCGGATTTCGTGTCACGGCTGCATGGATTCATCAATATCACGGGGCCCAATCCCCGTCACGCCTTCGATCCGAACGATCGGATGTGGAAGATCGATAAAGAGAATCCGGACGAGGTATATCCGATCCGGCGGGCGTTGATTTTGCGAAGCCAGCTTCGAGTTGGCAGGGATGAGGAGTTGCGGATCGATCACGGGTTGCTTGCTGCTTTTCTTCGCATTGGCCACTATCGCCATGGGGCACGCTCCATGGAAAGAGTGGTACAGTCACTGGGTCGGGCCGCGGACGGTCAATTTTATCGTGCCGAGCTGCCGGCCCCTGAGCTTCTGGACCGTCTGTTCGACGAGGAGGGTTTCCATCGCCTGATGCAACGACGCAATCCCTTCAAATCCCATCCGGATATCGATCGTCTCGCCGCGGCCGTACATGACAACTATCGCAGGAAGGCGAAAGAGAACGGCTGGCCCATCAAACCAGAGGTCGATATGGATTACAAAGATCTGACTCCCGGATACAAGGAGGCGAACCGGCAGGCTGCCCTTCGAATGCCGGAGATCCTCGAACTCATCGACCTTTACGTTGCGGACGAGACAAACGTTCCGGAAGAAGGTCGCCCCCTCACAAGGGAGGAACTGCTGGAACGGTTAAATGTCCCGGAGACACTGGAACTAATGGCCCAGGCGGAACACCTGCTCTGGCGTCTCGAACGAAAATCCAGGGGATGGCGATACGATCCCATAAGAAACGACAAGAAAAAACGCCATCCGGACATGGTGGACTGGTATGTATTGAGTTCCGACAGCAAGAACAAGGATCGCGAAAATATTCTCGCGTATCCGGATATTCTCGAGCTTGCGGGGTGCGTTGCCGTGGCCGCCAGGTCCTGATTGTGAGAAATCCTGAAGTCCACCCTCGAAGCAGCGGTTGAAAGATGGGGGTAACACATTTCGAAAGAGCGGAGCTGAGAAGGAGCCATTTTTGACTGGAAGGAAGATCAAAAGGAGCGGGAAGAATCCGTGGCATCGCCTGAAACGGCTGAAATGGGCGTTGATGGTGGGTTTGGCGCTGGGGGCGATGATCCTCGGGGTGATTGGTTTTTCAAGATATTTCAATGACCGAGGAACCCGGGTTCATCCCCTGAGTCTTTTTTACCTGTCCCTTCAGCTGTTCACGCTCGAGTCGGGACATATCGAGGGTCAGGTTCCGTGGCAGCTCGAGATTTCGCGGTATCTGGCCCCCCTGGCGACGATCTGGGCGGCAATTTTATCACTGGCCGCACTTTTGGGCGAGCGTCTCGAGCGGTGGCGGCTGAGACGGATGCGTGATCACGCCGTAGTCTGCGGCCTCGGCCGTAAGGGGCTGAAGCTGACAAGGGACTTTTTCGAGCGGGGTTACCGGGTCGTTGCCATCGACAGCAATCAGGATAGCGCCCATCTGGCGGTTTGCCGTGAAATGGGAGTGATCACGCTGGTCGGCGATGCATCGAGCGGGGCCGTATTGCGACAGGCCCGGGCCGGCCATGCGAGTTTTGTGGCCGCGGTGTGCAGGGAGGACAGCACAAACGTCGAGGTTGCCCTCCAGACCCATTGCCTGGCCCTGGAATCCGGCCGCCCTTCAGACGAGCCGGTCCGTTGCCTGGTTCACGTGGTCGATATGGGACTTTGCGACCTGTTTCGCCGCCACAAGGTGTTCACGGAAACCGGCGACGCGTTCCAGGCGAGCGTGTTCAATGTTTACTCCAACGCAGCCCGTCAGCTCCTGAACGAACATCCCCTGGACCATTCCCAGATTGCTCCCGATGATCCCCGTGCCCCCCAGCTCATCATTGTGGGGTTTGGGATCATGGGGGAGGCCCTGGCGATCCAGACCGCCCGAATGGCCCATTTCGCCAACGGGGGAAAACCGCGGGTCTCCGTAATCGACCTTGAAGCAGGAGATCGTGAGGCCGCCTTTGTGGCGCGCTGTCCCGAGTTTCGAAAGGCCTGTGAAATCGAGTTTGTCAAGGGGGATATCGAGCATAAACAAACGCTCGAACGCATCCATGATTGGGTTGACGATCCGAAGCTGGTATCCTCGGTTTCGGTTTGTTTGGACGACGAATGGCGCTGCCTTAAAACGGCCCTTCGCATCATGTCCCTGTTCGAAGACCGCAACATCCCGGTTCTGCTCCGTATGTCGGAGGATTGCCGGTTGTCCGAACTGATTCAGGAGGAGCACGATCGGGTTGAGGGAGGGGCCTGGTTCCACGCCTTCGGGCGCATCGAGGAGGTCTGTTGCCTCGACACCCTTCTGGACAGCGACCGCGACGCCCTGGCCCGGGCCATCCATGAGACTTACGTCGCTAAACGAAAGTCAGAGGGCAAGTCCAGCGAAGGCGATCCCGCCCTATGTCCCTGGGACGAACTCGATCCCGCCCGGAGAGATTTCAACCGCCTCCAGGCCGATCACATCCCGGTGAAGCTCAGGGCGATCGGTTGCCAAGCCGCCCCGGGTGGAAATGCGAACCAGGGGGATGCGGTCGGATCCTTCACGGATGAAGAGGTCGAGGTCATGTCGCGGATGGAACATGCCCATTACAAAGCCAAACGATTTTTAGAGGGCTGGCGGCTGGGACCGAGCGACCAGGCGGCCATGACGAATCCTTATCTGGTGGAGTGGGAAGATCTGTCCGAAGAGCTCCGGGAATACGACCGCCAGTTCGTCCGCCGCATTCCAGAATATGTGGCTCTGGTGGGGAAGAAGATTTATCGCTATAATCATCAAGGACGAATACTCCTTTATTCTGACATTCAAGCATCAGTGATGGAATATCGGAACCGACCGGAAGGAGGCCGCAATGAGCCATGACGTTTTTATCAGTTATTCGCGCAAAGACAAAACAGTGGCCGATGCGGTTTGCGCGACACTGGAACAGAACAAAATCCGCTGCTGGATCGCACCGCGGGACATTCTTCCCGGAAAAATCTGGAGCGAGGCCATTGTTGATGCGATTCAAACATCCCGCGTGATGGTTCTGATTCTTTCTTCGAACTCCAACAACTCTCCAGATGTCATTCGGGAGATCCGACTTGCTGTGGATCAGGGCGTCGCGATTTTACCGTTCCGTATCGAGGATGTGATACCAAACAAGGAGATGAAGTACTTCATTGGCACTCACCACTGGCTGGACGCCCTGACCCCACCTCTGGGGCTCCATCTCGAGCGTTTGAGCGATAGCGTAGCCAGCCTTCTGAACACGGATTTGGGAAGAAGGCCCCCAATCTCCAGGCCCGCCGGCGTTCCCCAAAGCCCCAAACGACAGATTTCCCTCTTTCGGAGAATTGTCAAGAGGGGCCGATTCCTGCTCATCCTCGCGTTGGCGATCTTCCTCGTCCTTACCCTCAGCCGTCCCTTCTGGAGTTCTATCAAACAGGGGCAAAACGCCGGAACACCCAATAAAGTCAAAACGAATGTTCCTTCCGATGTAACAGATCGCTCTTCCAGGACAGCTCAGCCGGTTTCCTCTGTTTCATCAGGTGATAAAAAGCCCCAACCGGTTCCCGGGAAGACCCCTGATCCTTCCACAAAAAAAAGAAAGGATTTCCGATCCGACACCCCGAAGGCGCCTGCCCGGAAGGAAAAGAAGGCCTTCCCACCCCAGGAGAATATATACAAATACTATTTCAAGGCACGTTTGCCGGAGGGAGCCAAAACGAGATATGGAGGGATGGCTGACCTCGAGACGCTGAATCTCTCTCCAGACGGCTCCCTGCTCGCGTGCGGCTGTTCCCTTGGAATCGTTACAATCTGGGATACGGAAACCGCGAAACTTCGGGGATACTTCCAGGCTCATGAAGATGAGGTCGAGTATGTTCTCTTCTCTTCGGACGGCTCCCGCCTGATCACGACCGCAGGGAATGGAGAAATCAAAATATGGGATACCCGGGATGGGACACCCATTGCGACACTTGATAAAAACGGATACTTCTTCGGGTGGTCGGCAAGACGGATCGCCCTCTCTCCGGATGGTTCAAAGATCATAATCGGATACGAAGACACGAGCGTCAAGATCTGGAATACGGAGGATGGAAGCATCGATCAAGTGATGATGGAACATAACGATGAAGTCACCGCGGCAGCCTGGTCGCCGGTTCTTCCCGAGGCGGTCACGGGCGGCGACGATGGACAGGTCATTCTCTGGAACACCTTAACGGGAAAGGCTCTCAAACATTATGATGTCATAAAGGAGGAAATCAGTTCTCTCTCCTTCTCCTTAGATGGAAAGAAGGTTTTCGCCCTCTCCGATGACTTCGTGAAGATCCTCAACAAAGAAACAGGGGATCTGGAGAAGGATCTGCCTCTCAAGGGCTATTTTAGTGATGCACTCATATCGTCCATCGGTAATTATCCGATATTGAAAATAGAGGACGATGACGGTGATGCAACGATCCTCAACATGGCCAACGGCGAGCAGGCACTTGATTTCCCCTTTGTGATTTTACCCCAGGGAGATCTGTTTTTCATTGATGAAGTGCGGGATGCCATACTGGTTTCAACTTCCAACGGAGAGGAACTCGCCTGCTATCATTTCTGCCATAAAGCGGAACTCTCGAAAAACGGCAAATGGCTGCTTGTATCAAAGGAAACAGGGACATCGCTGATAGACATTTCCACCAGAAGGACCATCCGCAGGTGGAAAGAGAAAAATTTCATGAGAAGGATCGGATTTGCAGCTGAGGGAAGAAGAATTCTGATCGATAAAGGTAAGGAGGGCTATGTTCTCCAGGATACCGAATCCGGAGCTGAGATTGCGACGATCCCAAAAGGCCGGGGGGCCGAGATCGGAAATTCACAATTACTGGTATTTGATGACAACAATGACACGACTGCATACGAATTGGAACATGGAAAGCAGCTATGGTCAAAGAAGAACGATGAAACGTCCGACCAGGCCAATCCATCGCCAGATAACGTGATTACGAAGATCCATTCCAAGTCGGAAATCAGTTTTGAAAAAAATGTCGTTGACATGAGCTGGAAATACAGCCGGTACAACAGGGTGCAAAAGAACCCGGAATTTTCGAGTTCCGGAAATCGAGCCCTGGTAACCGGGAAAAACATGATCCGCCTCATGGATGTGGAAACCAGTTCCGTGGTTCGCATATATGCAAGGAACAACACCCCCTGCCCCGGGCATTTCACATATGACGGACGGGAACTTTACGCTTTCGGGGAAAAAGGGATTATGTTCTGGGATGCCGCAACGGGCGAAAGACGTGAGAAGGGATATGATCATTCGGACGTCGCCTTTTTTATATCTTCGCGGGATGGACGGATGGCAGCCACCGTGTCAAAAGACGGCAGGGTAATGATATGGGATGCGGACTCGAAACAGCTCATCAGCACGGTGAACGAACCATCCGATGAGTTCGAGTTGATGAGCTTTTATCCCGAGAGTCATTGTGAATTTTCACCGGACGGGAAGATCCTTTACCTGGCCCATGAGAACGGGGCGTTCCTGGCAAAAGTTGATGACGGTTCCGTGATTTGGAAATTTCCGAAAGTCAATCAGTCCATTTCCCCAAGGGCTTCGTTCGACTCTTCCGGAAAATATTTCGCGATCAGCGGTTTTACTGTATTGCGCTCTGTTGTATTGAGAATTTCGAAGGGGGGCTTGGATCCCCTGGCCGGTGTTCCCTGGAAATGCGATAAATTAGTGATATCGAAAAACGGCAACCTTATTGCCGGTGTTCATTATAATGGCTATATCACACTTTACGATCCCGCGTCCGGGAAGGCGAAGAACTATATCTTGAGCTATGGTTTTGCCGTAAAACAAAGCGCGATCTCTCCTGACGGGAAATGGATTGTAAATGTATTCAGGGGGATGTTTTCCATGGTTAACCGGAAAGGGAAGAGTTCGATAAAATCGGGGCTCGAGTTGAAACACCCTGATCGTATCAGCAACGTGTGTTTTTCTCCGGACAGCAAATCCCTTCTTGTGGGATGGGACCGGGGAAATGCAGATCTCTATGATATTGTTTCCGGAGACAGGATTGTAAGAGTGGTGACGGAACGCCGGATTCGACATCTGGGGTTCTCAGCCGGAGGGGACCGTTTCATCACTTCATCATCCAGCGGGATCCGTGTATGGAACGCCGGAACCGGCGGGCAGATTTGGAAACTCGACGGAAGTGCGGATGCAGCCGCAATATCACCCGACGGCACAATCGTCGTCACGGGGCACGCCGGGGGAATCATCAGCTTGTTCGATATTCCGAGTGGTCAGCTGCTGAGATCAATCAGGGGCGGGGAAGAAAGGATTTCCAGCCTCAGATTCAGCCGTGACGGCACCGTCCTGATTGGAACATTCCCGTATAAAAAGATTACCTTGTGGGCCGTGGACAGCGGCGAGGAGATTCACTCCATTACAAAGGATATTTTTTCTGCCGATGATGCCATGCTCCTGAAGGACAATGCGACGGTTGTTTATCTGGCGGGGAAACTTTATTTTCGTCGAATCGGGGAGGAGAAGCCGTTCCGGGTGCTCAAGGCAACGTCGGGCTCGATCAGACGCTTCACTATGACAGAGGATGAAAAAACGATACTGACGGATATCTCCTCGGGAACGAATGTCCTGTGGGAATTGCCGGAGTAATAATACCTGTGAATTCCCCGGGCCGGCATAAACTCGCCCCCTTCCGGTTATATGTCAGGATTGTATAATAAGCCCCTCCCAAAGTCGTCCTTATTATAGATTTCCCTTGTTTTTTAAAATAAGGACGCCTTTTCCCTTGCCCGGGGGGCTTTCCTTTCTCCATGTTATTTCCAAAATGAACGGGAGTGAAAGATCATGTGGGGAGTTCGATTTATCATTTCGATGGGGTTTATTTTCATGCTGGTTTCCCATGTTCCGGGGGAAAACATCACCTCCCTTCTCGTAAAGCATGATACGGATACCGGGAGGCTGGAACTGGAATACTCCGGGAAAAGGGTGACGGAGTTGAACGGAAAGGCGCCGCTTTTCATCCTGGAGGAAAAGGGAAAAACGCCTCTCCCCGTCAGGGATTTCGAATACCTGGAAAAACCGTCACAGGGGGAAAGGATCCTCCATGGAAAGGCCGGAGACGCCCTCGAATTCCGGGAGATCTTCCTAACTGACCGCATCGATAATATCCCCTGTTTTCGGGTGAAGTTGAAGCTTTTGGCCTCGAGGGAGATCGAGTTCATCCTGGTTCATCCCTTTTCGATCGAACCGGAAACAAGGCCGGTTTTCCTCTCCCCCGGGTATCTCTACAACACGAACAACGCCCGGAGATCTTCGGGGAAATTCCCCCAGCTGGTTTACAGGGGAAAGGAGGGCACCCCGGAGAGCGGGAAATTCTATTTCCGGGCGGACCGGAGCAGCCACTCTTCCGTGATGGCCCTTTTCGACAAAAAGACGATCGGGCTCTGCCTCCCCGAGGGAGTCGCCATCGGGGAGACATTCCATTACAACGGACTGGGGATCGATACGAGGGAAGAGGATTTCGATATTCTGTCCCTCACGATCGGTTATAAAAACGATCCCGCCCGTTACAACGGGAACTGCAATCCGCGGATTTCCGGGCGGTGGGAGGAGAAACCGGACTTTGGAACGATCAAACTTCGAAAGGGAGAGGAATGCCTGCTGGAATTCCTTATTTACCTCGGGGAGGCAGGGGATCCTTTTTCATACGAAGAGCCCCTCCGGCTCTTTTACTCCTTCCTGAGGGAAGAGCCGGAAAAGCGGGCCGATCCGGACCGGGTGGCCCGTCTCATCACCGGGGCCATCCTCGAAGACGGGGTGGTGGAAGGGTGCGGCATGTTCCGGGTGATCGATAAAAGCGACGAGTGCGATACGGGTTGGACCGGGGGCATGATGGTTGCCTATCCGCTGTTTCTAATGGGGCGGAAAAAGGGGCATGCCGGGGCCTATGAGGCGGCGGTAAGGGCCATGGACGCCGTGACCAGCGATGGGTTCAATGCAAAGGCGAATATGTTCTACGATGCCTGGAAAAACGGGAAATGGACGGTGGACGGGTGGTGGAAGAACTGGGCCGGGGGGTATCACCTGGCTTATAACAGCGGGCAGGCGTCGTATTTTATCCTGAGGGCCTATTCCGAGCTTCCCTCCCGGGAAAAGGCCCTTAGGAGGATCTGGGAGCGCCGCTCCAGGGACGTGGTGAACCAGGCCGTTCGGATGCAGCGGAAATCGGGGGAATATCCGGCCTCCTTTTCCCCCAGAGACGGATCCCCGGGGAAAATCGAGGGTTTCGGAGGATGCTGGTTCCTTCCCGCAACTCTCATGATGTACCGGCTCGAAGGGGGCGAAGAATACCTCGAATCCGCCCGAAAAGCAGAGGCCTTTTACTTCGACTGGCTTTCCACGCTCGAGGTGTGGGGAACGCCGATCGACGCGGAAGGGGCCGTGGAGCTCGAGGGCAACCTGCCCCTTGTGATCGGGGAACGGCTCCTGCATGAAATCACGGGCGAGGAGAAATACCTGGAACACCTGGCCCATGCGGTGGAGTACGATTTCACCTGGAAATGGGCATACAACACCCACCTGGAAAATCCCCCCCTTGGGGATATGAACTGGAAAAGCATCGGGGGAAACGCGGCCTCGAGCTGCAACATTCACCTCCATCCCATGAGCAACATGATATTGGGGGAGATTTCGTATCTATACCATGAAACGGATGACGATTATTACAGGCAAAGGTTGAAGGATTCCCAGCTGTTCGGACTGGGTTGCATCAACCTGAAGGATGGAGATTTCGGATTCGGTAGTGCGGGGTGGGGAACGGAGCAGTTTTTTCACACGGACGCGATCCAGGGACAGGGGCCTCCTGACGGTGGGATCTGGACCCGGTATCTGCCCTGGGCCGCGGCTGCCGTTCTCCAGGGAATTTTGAGCGTTCCGGAGGAACTCTAGATCCGGAAGGTTGCTTTATAATAAAATATTTGACTTGGAGGGCAACTAAGAAACTATTGAATGTACATTGTTCCTGAATTGGTGATTGATTGAGGAGAAGGAAAGTATGTTTTTAACCGTATTACAAGAGACCCGAAAATCATGAACGGCCAACCGTGCATTCGAGGCATGCGTCTCACTGTGAGACGTGTTCTGGAAGCCATGTCAATTTACCCGGACAGAGAGGATTTGTTTCGTGAATATCCAGAGTTAGAGGAAGAAGACATCAACCAGGCCCTGGCATTCGCCGCGGCCAACCTGGATGATAAACTTATAGAACTGAAATCGGCATGATCAGCTTTCTAAGGTAAACAGATCGCAGATATTCTTGAAAAGATTGTAAAATCGGCAGAACAAGAGTTACAATCGGGCTCGGCGATTAGTGTTACCTCTTCAGGGATTCGAATTCGTTTGCTCCCACTTGTTTAATGAACCCACCTTAGTCTCCATCCGCAATTAATAAAAATATTTTGCAACCAAATGTGGGATTGTGTTTCCTTGTTTATAGAAGAAGGAGATTGTGAAGTGGCTCAATCCCGGGGACATCTATCCGATGAAGAAATCGTTCAGAGGGTTTTGGAAGGAGACAGGGAATCCTTCGGAATACTGTTCGATCGGTATTACTTTCTGGTCTTTCGCCTGGCCCTCACCAAGTTGGGAGATTCCGAGATGGCACAAGATGCGGCACAAGATGCGTTCCTGCGGGGATACAACCATCTCGACCGATTGAGGGATGCCTCCAGTTTCGGGGCGTGGATGGCCGGGATCACGAGAAACCTCTGCAGGAATTTACGGAGAAACATGGGTCGAAGGCCCGTTTCCCTCGAATATCTTGCGGAGGTCGGGATTGAGCCCCCCGATCCCGGCCGTCCCTTTTCATTGAATACCGATCAGCTGGCTGCCCTGAAAAGAATCCTCCCCTCCCTTCCCGAAAAGTACAGGGAGATCCTGGAACTGCGATATACGGAAGAGTGCTCGTGCAAAAAGATCGCCTCGTTTCTCGACCTCTCCCTGAGCGCGGTTAAATCCCGCCTTTACCATGCAAGAAAGCTCATCCTGAAAAGATTCCAAAAGGAGAGACTGGAATGATCTTCCATCCAACGAATAAAACCCTTTCCCGATACATGGACCGTGAGCTTCCGGAAGGAAGGCAAAAAAGGATCGCCAGGCACCTGGAGAAGTGTTCATCCTGCAGGCGAAAGTTGGAATTGTTGGATGGATTGGGTTCGTGTCTCGCCATGGAGAAGCCTCAGCTGGATGAGATCAGAAAAGGGTTCATGAACCGCCTGGAGGACCGGGAGAGGATCAAGACCCCGGTATGTGGGGAGATCAGGGCGGTTATCGGGACCGTATTTGTCGACCACGGCAAAAAAGAACAGGCATTGGAGGCGTTCCCGGGCATGGCCCTGAGACAGGGGGATACGGTGCGTGTTGCGGAAGGGAGCCTGGCCCTTTTTGAACTCACCGATGGAAGCGTGTTTTACCTGAACAGGGAAACCGAGTTCCATCTTTCAGGTTCGGGGCATCCAATCAATCTGAGGGTGGGTGAATTTTTCGCCATGATGAAACCGCAAAGTTCGGTTTTCCGGATCAAGACGCCATCCGCGGTTCTTGGTGTGATCGGCACGGATTTCAACACCCGTGTCACAAAAGAGAAAAAAACCATGCTCCAGGTTTTGAAGGGAAGGGTTTCTTTCGAAAACGAAGCGGGGCGGGTTGTCGTGAAGAAAAAAAGACAGGTCGAGGCTTCAACATATTCCCGACCGGAACCCGCTCGAATCATTCATTCCCGTTCGATCGGGGATTGGAGAAATCAGATAAAACCGGTAAACGGAAAGAAAGGATCAGCGATGAACAAGCTGCTTGTATGGATCCTGGTTTTGGGAATGGCTGCCGGGGCCTGGTTTTACTTTGGAAAAGGGTCCGGGGGGAATCATCCCGTTACCAGCGAAGATATTGAAATACTCGAGGGTGAAACAGGGCCTCTGGGGGGAACCTCCCCCTATACGATAGAGGGATTTGCATGGAGAACAACCACCCAATCCGATTCGAACGGCAATTTCAAGATGGTTATCCGAACCGAAGTGATAGAAGCGGATGAAAAGAGAGGATCGACCATGCTTTTAATCCTCGAGGATGCCGGGGGACAGGGGGAAATGATGGAACTTGCGAAGCAATCGCTGGGAAAGAAATATGTGTTTCGAGTAACGCCCGAGGGAAACATCAGGGATATCGGAACATACAGCGGTGTGCCGTTGCAGGCCTCGGAACTGTCAATTGTACTAAACGCCCTGGGAACGAGCGAAGTCTTCGGGGTAATTCCCGAAGAACCCAAATCTCCGGGAGAGAGTTGGACAAACACCTTTGATGCCGAAATTCCCGATTTCCCAGGCTTTTTCCTGAATGGACAGGCCGCTTTTGTGTTCAGCGGTTACCAGAAAAGGGAAGGAAAAGAAGTGGCTGTGATAAAATCGGAAACGAACATATCTCTTGGTGGAATCACAATCGATTTTTCTCCCAATCCCAAGGTCAGGGTGGTTCTGGAGATTCACAACAACAGCATTCAAGTTCAACGGGAATGTATTATCGACAGGAAAACCCGGCGGGTGATCGGTTACACGGGCATTGACAGGGAATACGATAAACGGATGAGCGAGACCCAATATATAACCGGGCGGCGGGTTCCCATCCGAAGAGATATCAAAGATCAGGAATCGCTCACCCGGATATCCGCCATCATCGAATATCTGGATTAAAGGAGGAACGGTAACATGTTTAAGAAAACCGGAAAAGACAGAGGGTTTACCCTGATAGAACTGCTGATTGTCGTGGGAATCATAGCGATTCTCTCGGCGATCGCGGTGCCGAATCTTCTGGAGGCCCAAACGCGATCCAAGGTATCGCGTGCGAAGGCGGAACTGAAAACCCTCGCGGGGGCGCTGGAAGCCTACCACGTGGACAATCGCCAATACCCCCCCTGGATTGTTCACGGCGAATCGCTCAATCCCACGAGCAGGAGACTCTTCCCGCTTTCCACGCCCGTGGCCTTTATCACATCCGTGCCATTCAAGGATCCCTTCCGGGACAAGATATTCCCGCACACCTATGATTCCTACGATTACGTGGATGCGGAGTCATTCGCCAAAAACGCCGATCCGGAACCGAGTTTCCGGAGCCGGGGGGCCGAATGGCGCATTTCGAGCGCCGGACCGGATTGCGTTAACACATATGGAGGTCCGGCATATCTGAACCCATCGGATAATCCCGGCCATGACTACGATCCCACGAACGGCACCATCAGCAAGGGGGACATTGTTCAGCTGGGACCGAAAAGCCACTACTCGGGGAATCACCTGTACCCGGACAGGGTGGAATAATGAATGAAGGGAGGGGCGGCCTCATTTATAAATAGAGGGGACCATAGGGGCCCCCCCGGGGATCGGAGCCGGGATTCAGAAGGCCCGTTCTTGTTATCCAGTCCAATGCATTCAATAAAAGCCGTATCCAAACCGTAATAGCGGCAATTCTCACCTCGAATGTCCTCCTTAAAGACGCCCCTGGGAATGTCTTTCTTCCCGCACGAATCACCCGTCTTCAAAGGGATTCCGTGGCGAACCTGTCACAAATTGTCACCCTCGACAAATCTTTTCTGATTGAACGGATTCATCGTTTAAGTCCGGAGAAGCAAAGAGAAATCGACCGCGGACTCCGTCTTGTTTTGCATCTCCAGTAAAGGAAAGAATCGGAAAGGATCTTTCGCCGATTTTTATCTTGCGATTTTATATTCTTTCCTCTTTTTTCTAAACTCATATACCGATATTGAAAAGGAGACAAGGAAATGGAAAACCAGGGGGAGATGAACGTATCCGAGAAATCGCATGCAACGGCTTTTATCCTGAGCCTGTTTCTGGGAAGTCTTGGTGTGGATCGCTTTTACCGGGGCCAGATCGGACTGGGAGTGCTGAAACTGATCACGTGCGGGGGTCTGGGGATCTGGACCATGATCGATACGATCATCCTGGGAATGGGACCGGCCACGGACAGCGAAGGGCGGCTCCTGCGTCGGGAACCCAAAGTGGGCGCACCCGTCAAATCTCAATCCGTCACCTTTATCCTCTCCTATTTTCTGGGATGTTTCGGGGTGGATCATTTCTACCTGGGTAACACGGGACTCGGCATCCTGAAGCTGATCACGTGCGGTGGCTTGGGGATCTGGGCCCTGATCGATACGATCATAACCGGAATGGGATCGCGCCGGGATTCCGAGGGGAATTCTCTTTTGTAACGATGGAAGGTTCCAGGGCAAAATATGGAGTGAACCTGCTTCGGAAAAGGGCATCGCATAAGATGGCCACACCCCGGGGACGGGCGGTCTGCGTGATGGGGATTCTTGTCGCGGTTCTCGGTTTATCCGTGATCCTGCCATCCGCTCCTCATGGACCTTTTTTCTGCCTGTTTCGCACGATTACGGGTCTGCCCTGTCCTTCGTGTGGGATGACGCATGCCTTTATCGCCCTGGGGCACGGTGATGTGAAGGGGGCGTTTTTCCATAATCCGGCCTCCCTGATCATCTATTTCATTACGTGTCTGACCCTTGTACTGTCCGGGATCCAGGCCGTGATGAACCGGGAAATCCTGCTTTCGATCTGGAGCAGGATCAGGAAACCAAGCCTCCCGGTCGTTCTGGTCATTATGGGGATGGCCTGGATTTTCAAGCTGGTTCGTCATTTCTCATCCCTTCCGTGATCTGCCTGGCGAGTCTTTTCTCATGTAAAGGTGAATGGAAATGGCAACGGCGGTCTTTCATATAAGATGAGAATCCTTCTGGCGACATACGGTTCCCGGGGGGACATCCAGCCGATGCTGGCGCTATCTGTGGCCCTTCAGGCGGCGGGTCACGATGTGCTTTTATGCGGCCCCCCGGAACATGCGGAGTGGGTTGGCAGTTACCAGTGCCCGTATCACCCGGTTGGAAGGGATCTGAAGTCCCTGGTGGAACAATCCCCGGATGCCCATTCATTCAGGGCGGCCCTGGGATTTTTGAGATTTCTCCGGATTCAGGCCCGGGAACAATTCAATGCCCTCCTTCCCATTGTCAAAAAGTTCGATATGGTGCTGTCGTGTTCCCTTATGTTTCACACGCGGGCCATAGCAGAGGGTTTCGGGTTGCCCCATCGTTTTCTCGCCTTCTGCCCCCAGATCATTCCTTCCAGCTATCACCCTCCGATCTTCATCCGGAATATGAACCTTCCCCGATGGATGAACCGATTCTGGTGGCGGGCCATGTTTTGGGGGGATGCCATGAATTTTTCGATGGTTGTGAACCGCATGCGGCGGCGACTCGGGTTGAAACCGGTTTTCGTGGGATGGAAACATGTTCTCGGGAAACGCATCATAACCGCGTTTGACGAAGAGCTGGCCCCGGTGCCGCCGGACGTGAAACAAAAGTGCCTGAATGTGGGATACCTCAACCTCGACCAGGGGCGGTCTCTGGAGAAAAAGATCGAGGCGTTCCTGGGGGCCGGACCTGCTCCCATGTACGCGGGATTCGGCAGTATGCCTCAAACGGATCCCGTGGAGGTCACACGGATCCTGGTTGCCGCTGCCGGAAAGGTGAAACAACGCATCGTCATATCGAGCGGATGGGGCAATCTGGGTGGTGGGGTCGAAGGGGAAGACGTTCTTGTTATCGGGGATGCCCCGCACGAGTCGTTGCTCCCCCGTTGTTCCCTGGCGATTCATCACGGGGGCGCCGGCACCACGGCATATGCCGCCCGTGCCGGCATTCCCCAGATTATCGTCCCTCATATCACGGATCAATACTACTGGGGGAAGCGAATTTTCAGTTTGGGATTGGGGCCGCGTCCGGTGCCGCGATCGCGTCTTTCCATCATGCGTCTTATCCGGGCCATGACAGATTGCCTGGAAAACGAAGGGATGAAGCTTCGTGCCGGGAAGTTGGGGGACGCTCTTTCCGGACGGGATAATGCAGCCAGGGCGGTTCGGATCATCGAAGAGGAATATGAAAAGGAGCGGTGAGGGATTGTGCGTTCATCTGAAGTTTACGAACAAAGATCAACGATGTGCGATATTCGAAGTATTTTAAACCCTACCCCGTTCAAACAGGTATCTGTGTGAATCTGCGTTAATCTGTGGATAATAAGAAAAGAGAACGTATCGATTATGATGGTGAGTAACTGCAAAAAGCCGATAAAGGGCTAGTGATTTATTCGTCTTCCTCTTTTTCGGGGGCGGAATCCATTTGCCCGAGTTTCTCCCGGATCCGCTCGAGGAGGGATTGTAAACCGATCTCTTCCAGGGCGGAGATACAGACCGGATCGATCCCTTTCCCCCGAAAGGCCTCCACCGCCCCTTGAACGAATTCTTCCGGAACCAGGTCGATCTTGTTCAATACAACGATGCGTGGTTTTCGAGCGAGGATATCGGTGTATGCCTCGAGTTCCCGGAGCACCATGTCGTATTTTTCGTAAAGGGAATCGAAATCGAAGTTTGCTTCATCGAACGCGATGATGTGAACCAGGAGCCGGGTGCGTTCGATATGCCTGAGGAAGCGATGCCCGAGTCCCGCGCCCCTGCTCGCCCCCTCGATCAGGCCCGGAATATCGGCGATCACCACGTGATTTCCCACGAGATCCTCGAATACCCCCAGGTTGGGGTGAAGGGTGGTGAAGGGATAGGAGGCGATCTTCGGAGTGGCCCTGGTGATATGGGACAGGAGGGTGGATTTCCCCGCGTTGGGGAGACCGACGAGTCCCACATCGGCGATGATTTTGAGTTCGAGGATGAGGCTGCGTTCCTCGCCGGGTTTGCCCTCTTCGGCGATTCTGGGGGTACGGAGGGTGGGAGTGGCGAAGTGCTGGTTGCCCCGTCCCCCGCGGCCTCCCCGGGCAGCACAGAATCTCTGTCCCGGACGGGTAAGATCCACGAGCTCCCGCTCTCCCTCGGTGACCACGGTACCGAGGGGAACCTTGACGACGGCGTCCTTCCCTCTTCGACCGTGCATGTTTTTCCCGCGACCGTGCTGTCCTTTTCCCGCCCTGATAAGGGGACGGAACCGGAAATCGAGCAGGGTGGCAAGATCGGGATCGGCTTCGAGGAAGACAGAACCTCCATTACCACCGTCTCCCCCGTTCGGCCCCCCCCGGGGGACGAATTTTTCCCTCCGGAAGCTCACGCACCCGTTGCCTCCGTCACCGGCCTTGACTTTGATTTTGACATAATCGACGAACATGACATTTCACCTCAGGTGCGGATCGAAGGGACACAAGGGACGGAACCAGGGAAAATTTCACCGATCCGACTGCAATCGACTCATGTTGACATCACGCCGATCCGAGGAGGTTAATACTGTTTTTCGCAGCCGGGGCATCGCTCTTTGGGGGAGCGTCGATGCCAGTAGGAATCGGCGTTCCCCGGGAATTTCATTTCCATGCGGTCACGTTTTTTCAACCGGAACCACAGGGAGATGGGAATAATCATGAAAACAAACACGAATGTCATAACAATTCGGCCGGTGATCCAGGCGATGCCGAGGGAGATATAACGAACCATGGCGTCTACCGGTCGGATCATACCTGGGAAAGCGAGGGCTCCGGCCAGGAAGAAGGCCCCCAGAACCCACGGGATAAAGAACCAGGATTTGTGTTCCAGGAAAAGGATCGCGCCTAAAGCGGCCAGGACAGCGGCGGCGACGAAGGCCCGCTTTTTCATTTGGGCTTGCTTTTTTTCAGGATCTTGCATTTTATTACATTCAATTCATTTGCATTGCTTTTCAAAAGGGGATGCATAAAGAAAATTCCACCCGCCTGCAACGGGAAAATGGGAAAAAGAGGTCGGCTTTTCCTGGTGAAGAAGAAAAAAATTGAAAAAGGACAGTCCGGATCTTTGACTGCATCTGCTCCTCGAGAGGAGAAACGCTCCTTTTTTTCCCCCCTCAGGAAGCGGATCTACCTTTTGATCCTGCTCAACCTGCTCGTATTCGGCAACACCTTTCAGAACCGTTTCACCTATGACGATGTGGAGTACATCAAGAAAAATCCGCACGTCCAGAGCCCGGAGAACCTCATTTCTCTTTTTACCCATCCTTATCCTCCCCATCGTCCGGAGCTGTCTCTTTACCGTCCCCTGGTGGAGGTTACCTACCTCATCGACTGGTGCAGCAGTCTTCGCCGGAGTGAATTTGCGGATCTGGCCTTCAACGACACGGTGGCCATGCCCCTTTTTCACCTGACGAACGTATTTTATCACATCGCCGCCACGATTGCCCTGTTTTTCCTGGTGCGGCTTCTTTACAAAAACGATTCCGTGGCATTTTTCGCGGCCCTTATTTTTTCCATTCATCCCGTGCACGTTGAAAACGTAACCTCGATCGTGGGAAGGGCGGAGTCGATGTGCGCGCTCTTTTTTCTGCTTTCTCTTCTCCTTTTTATCCGTGAGTGGGGGAAAGAGAATCTGTTTACTCCATACCTTTTTCTCTCATACCTTTTCTTTTTTCTTTCCCTGCTTTCGAAGGAATCGGCCATTACCCTGCCGCCGGTGATCCTGATCGCGGACTGGTACCTGTGGGCAAGAAAGCGGAGGGAAGAAGCCGGGGCAAAGGGGGGATACATTCCAGTTAATCTCGGCAGGGGGGTGATCCGCACCCTGCCGTATGGCGTGGTTTTTCTTTCCTACCTGATCCTCCGGCTCGAGGTTGTCCAGAGGGTTGGAATCACGCCCTCTCATTGGTACTTCGTGCTCGAGAGCACGGGACAGAGGCTGGCGGCCATGTGTGTGGCAGCCCTGGTTTATTTGCGTCTCCTTATTTTTCCTGTTGCAATGAGTGCGGACTATAATTTTCCGGTGAGGATTTTTGGCCCGATATGGGCGAATCAGCCCTCCGGATTCATGAATTTCTGGGTGTTGTCGGGTATCTTCCTCCTCATCGTGTATGTTTTCATAACCATCCAGGCGATTCGGAAAAAGAGTCCTTTTGCGTTTCCACTGCTTTTTTTCCCTGTCACGATGTTCCCCTTCTCCAATATCATCCCGTTCGGCGATTTCATGGCGGAACGGTTCCTTTACCTGCCCTCTGTGGGATTTGTCATGATCGTGGGATTGGCCATTCAGAAGTTACGGAGGGGAAAGGAGAGGACGAGCTGGGTTCTGGTTCTTTTATGCCTTCTGGTTGCGGGTTATTCCATCCGTACGGTGATCCGGAACCGGGACTGGCGTTCGGGAATCGCGCTGTGGACGGCTGAGATGAAACAGAATCCGAAAAATCTCTCCGTGTATTCATCGCTTGGAAGCGAATATTCCCTGGCCAGGAAGGATCACCTGATCAAGGGAAACGCATACCGGGAGAAGGGCCAGTATGTAAAGTCGGCGCAACATTTGAAGCTGGCGAGGGAATACGAGGACACGGCGCTCGAGTATTTCGAGGAGGCGGTGGTGAAAAATCCCGGTCATCACCTGACCTATTTCAATTACGGCGGTCTCTGCATGGAGATGCGCAACCCGGATTACGACCGTTCGGAGGATATTTTTCTGAGGGGGGCGGGCAGCACCGCGGCCAATGCCCAGTCGCTTCATGTTTTTTATTATTACATCGGTCTTTTGAATCTGAAGCGGGTTCCCCCCCGACCGGAGAGGGCGCTTTTCTTTCTTCAGAAGGCGCATGGTCTCAAACGTTCCCAGGATTCGATCCTGACGACCATGGCCGCGGCCCTGGGTTCGGTGGGTCGTTACGGGGATTCGCGCGAGGCGGTTCGGGAGGTTCTGGAGCGCGATCCGGCAAATAAAAAGGCCATCAAGATCATCCGGCTCCTCAGGCAAAGGGAACTGGCCACCCGAAGCGGATCAGAGGAATTTCTCGATAATAAGTAACAGGAGAAGATACATGAAAAAGAAACTTCGTGGACATTTTATCCCGAATTCCCACCTGGACCGGGAATGGACCCTCCCCTTTCAAAAGCACCGTCATCTCCTGGTTCAGTTTCTGGATCGACTGCTCGAGATATTCGACAAGGTTCCGGAATACACCTTCCTCCTGGACTCCCAGACCATCCCCCTGGAGGACTACCTCGCGATCAGGCCGGAAAACGAGGGCAGATTGAAAAAACTCGTGAGCGGGGGACGCCTGGTGATCGGACCCTGGTACACAGCACCGGATTGCAACACCATCAGCGGGGAATCCATCGTGCGGAACCTTGTTTTGGGAGAAAGGCTCGCCGGCAGGTTCGGGGGGGGCATGAAGCTGGGATACACCCCCTTCGGTTTCGGACAGGTTTCCCAGCTCCCCCAGATCTATGCGGGATTCGGCATCGACTTCATCTTTTTCTATCGCGGGATCACGGAATACGAATCGCCGGCCGCGGAATTCGCCTGGAAGGGGGCGGATGGAACCAGGGCCACATGCAGCCGGTTCGGGGAACGCAGCCGGTACAATTTCTTCATGGAGGTGTGGCGGCCCGTGGTGTGCGGTGGCGGTATGTTCGACCGCATTTTCGACTGGAGCGGGGGCGGGGTGCCGTTCAAACGCACAAGCAAAGGCCATGAATACGATCATTATTTCATCCAGCGTCCCCGCCTTGGCATCGATGAAGACAAAATCGACGCCGCCTGGAAAAAACTCCTCGAGCTGGAACGGCCCCACTATCTCACTTGTGTGATCCCCCTCATGCAGGGGATGGACACCACCATGCCGGATGTACTGGAGGCGCGCCTTCTCGAGAAAATCCGGCAGAGGCTCGGACCCGGAGAAAAAATCTTCTTCAGCACCCTGCCGGACTATGTCAGGGAGCTGAAGCGCGCCCTCAAGGGGAAAAAACTGAAGATCTTCAAGGGGGAGATGAGACACCCGGGCCCCCCATCGGTTTATGTCACGGAACTGGAACACACCCTGTCGGCGAGGATCAGGCAGAAGGTGAAGCAATCCGGGGCCGCCGCCCTGCTCGAGAGATGGGCGGAACCCTTTTCCACTTTGAATCATATCCTGGGAAGGGACTACCCGAAACCCTACCTGGACATCGCATGGAAAAACCTCCTGCAATCCCATCCCCACGACACGGTTGCCGGGTGCGGGGTGGACCAGCTGGAAAGGGACAGCTCCTATCGACTCGACCAGGTGAAAGGCATTTCCGATGTTCTGATCGACGACTCCCTGGGTTGGCTGCAGGCCCGGATCGACACCACGAACGTTTCAAAGGATCGCATCCTGATCACGGTGTTCAATCCATCCCCCCATAAACGTACGGAAACCGTCGAGGCCTTCCTGGATGTTCCCTACAACCTGGATATCGGGGATTTTGTAATCGAGGACGTGAAGGGCAAACCGGTTACATGGGATTTCGTTTACAGAAAGCCCGTGGAAAAAACGGTCCGGAACAACACGGACGTAACCATGGCCATCACGGGGTGGATGACAAAGCTGCACATCCTGGCAGAAGAAGTGCCTGCCCTCGGATATCGCAGCTTTGTCCTTCGCAGGGAAAAGGAATTCCCCGGTTCCATGAAAAGAATCGCCCCATCCGCCACAATGCTGGAGAATGAATACCTTCGAGCGACCGTTAACAGTAACGGAACCATCGAGCTCATGGATAAGCAGACCGGATCCGTTTATAAGGGTCTTCATTATTTCGAGGACAGCGGGGAACGTGGAACAGGGTGGGAGAGCCGTCCGCCGTCCGAGAATATCGTTGTTTCGAGTCTCGGATGTCCCGTGGAGATCTCACTGAAGGAAAATACTCCCCTTTCAGGAACCATACGGGTGCGATACAGGATGCGGATACCATCCGGGCTCATCCACGATAATGCCCACGAATATACGAGAAGGGGTGAAAGGGAGGAGGATCTTGCCATCGAGACGTTTTTCACCCTCAGGGCCGGAGCTCGTCGCCTCGATTGCCGGACCCGTTTCGAGAACCGTGCGAAGAATCATCGCCTGCGTGTTTTCTTTCCCACGGGACTCTCCGGCGCCGGAGAATCCGCGGCGGAAACGCCCTTTGACGTGGTCAGGCGTCCCATCCCCCGGGGGCCGGATCATCCTTACAGCAGGACGACCAATCCCCAGCAGCCGTGTCTCCGATTCGCGGATGTTTCGGATGGTAAAAGCGGGCTGGCGGCACTCACAAAGGGAATCCATGAATACGAGGTCACGGACGATCCCTCCCGCATTCTTGCCCTCACCCTGCTCCGTTCCTTTGAAGTGACCCTTTGTACCGTCACCTACCGATGGGAGAGGATGCCGAACCAGGAACTTTCCCAGCAGATCGGTCCCCACGAGTTGGAATACTCCCTGTATCCCCACAGGGGCGATTGGATCCAAGGGTCCGTGATGGAGGAGGCGGAACATTTCACGCTCCCCATGGAAACCGCCCAATCCACACCTCTTCATCCGGAGGAGGCAAAGGGGGAGAGGCTTTTTCCCCCGGTTTACGGATTCCTCGAGATTGCCCCTTCCGAGCTCGTGATGAGTTCACTCAAAAGGGCGGAGGGATCGAATGATACGATCCTTCGGATTTACAATCCCACGGAGCGTTCCATCCAGGGAACGATCCGTGTTCCGGTAAAAATCCGCAATTCATCTTTAGTGAACATGAACGAGGGAGAAATCAAGGGGGTCTCTCTCCAGGCCCGTGGCAGGAAATCTTTCAAGCTCCGGGTGGGAGCGAAAAAGGTCATCAGCATCCGTCTGAAGTTTTAAAGAATTGCCGGGAGAGATAATGGGGTCAGACCCTTTATGATATTATCTATTTCTGCTTGACATCATATCCTGATTTGGTGTTTATGCCGATTTATGGCACGTCCTAAACGCATCACTCTTCCATTCTGCCTTTACCACGTGATGTCTCGCACGAATCCGGGATATGTGGCCTTCCGGGATCGTTGGGATCGCGACAAGTTTTTCCATTACCTTGCCAAGTATGTGGACATGTTCGATTTCCGGGTCCATGCCTTCTGTTTGATGAGGAATCATTTTCATCTTCTCCTGGAAAGCGGGAAACGTGCGGAGATTTCCGAACTCATGAGGCGGCTTCTCACCGCCTACACCATTTACTACAACCGCCGTCACAGAACCCACGGCAACCTCTTCCAGGGACGTTTCAAGAGTTACGTTGTGGACAAATCCGACTACTTACTAAGCGTTTCCCGTTACATACATTTGAATCCGGCGAATGCGGATCACCCCGGCGATCCATGGTCGCACAGCGGCTCCAGCCTTCGTTATTATATCAACGGCAACGAGCCGGACCTTCTGTACACCTCCGAGATTCTTTCCTGGTTTGGAAATGACCGCAAAAAATATCGTAAATTTGTCGAGGAGGGATTGGATGAAGAGGGGATCCGTCTGGAGATCCACAGCCAGCGATTCATCGGAGGCAGACACTTTACAAAGCGTATGAATCAACGCCTCGTACAATTGAAACAAACCGGGTCGAGGGCGGATAAGGCGCGAAAGAAATCGATCGTTATGATCCAGTCCGAGGATCGCATAAAGGCCGATAAGATCCGTCAAATCGTCTGTGATTATTATGATATCCATCCCGATGTTCTGAACCCCGAGTCCAAGCGGCATGGCGCCTTTTCAAAGGCAAAAACTCTTTTCATCGGACTCCTCAGGGAATTTCTTCCGTGGGATTCGGGAACGATCAAAAAGTACTTCGGGATGAGAGGGAACGTGTATCCCTATATCTGGAAAATCCAGAAGAGTCCTGATCTGTTAAAGGACTTCGAGAAACTGAAAAGGATGATTTCGGCAAGGGACTGACCCTAAATACCCCAAATAGATACAAATGTAAAGGGTCTGACCCCACATTATTCGAATGAAAAAATACCTGCTTATACTTTTCATCGTTGCCGTCGTGGGGGGCTTTGCCCGGGATTTCAAGGTCTTCGACGTGGTGGGGGACAGCATTTCGGCCGGGGTCAATCCCGATTATACCTCCAATAACGGCTGGGTCCATATGCTGTTCGGATATCTGGGTTCGTACGATACGATCCAGGATCTGTGGCCGGGGATCGTGAAATACAACAGCTCCGTTTCAGGGTCCAAGGCCTCGGACTGGGCAAAAGAGAACTATTTTTCCATGACGGAACTCGTGGGTCACAATCCGGATCTCGTAGTGGTATTTATCGGGGGAAACGACTTCCTGATCTATTGCGCGGACGGAAAAGTCACGGATACGGAAAAAAACGAATACAAAAAGAACCTTCGAACAATCATCGATAAACTGAAGGCGATCCCTGCAAAACCCTTCATCATCGTTGTGGGATACTACGACCTCTTCGATGGTTTCAGTGAAAACCTGCCCTCTTTCTACTCGAATTACCGAATCATTTCTCAATTGACGATCGAGGGGAACCAGATCATCGGAGATGTGGCCCGGGAAAAGGGATGCGAATTTGTGGGAGCGGTGTACACGGATTTCATGCATCACTGCTATGGGGAAGACCTGGGGGACACGAACCACCTCACTCCGGATTACATGGATATGCCCCTTTTGATAAACTTCGACATTCATCCCGTTACTGCAGGGCATGAGGCGATTTATCGAATCGTGTACGAAAAGCTCGAGGAACTGAAAAAGCCCGCCCTTCCATCCGGTTGGATGCTTTATTAAAATCCCACCCGAACAGGACACTTTGCGAAAGACTACGACTCTTGATGATATGATCTGAAGAATTTAAATGGATAATCTCGGAAAGGGTCTGACCCCAAATAGATACAAATGTAAAGGGTCTGACCCCAGATGGGGTGACCCCAGATGGGGTCTCCGGATGGGGGATCAGGGTTTTTGGCGAAAGCGTTTCTGAACCTCTTTTTTGGCGTCGGAGAGGTAGTCCATATCCGGTTTCTTTTCGGGCGCCGTTTCTTTTGCTTTCGGGGGTTCTTCAGGTTCCTCGAAGGTTTCTTCCCCCTTTTTTCGTTGGCGGGGCCTTGCCCCTGCTTTCCTGTATGCAACCTGCCGGAGAGCGGCCAGCTGTTTCTTTTGTCGCCTCCAGATTGCCGCAAGAAAGGAGAGGATTCCGAAACGTGCTTCCGCGATATCTGTAACAAGCAAAAGGAGAAACGCGAGTAGAAACGGGGCCACAACGGGTGTTGATGCGGTGCTGCGACGGGTGCGCTGGAACAGATCGCGCACGTCCAGGATCTCTTTTCCCCCCGTCAGGCTCGAAATCTTCCCGAGCGTCCTCCTCCCGAATTCGGGATCGTGGGAATAGACGAATTCCGGGGATACGGGCATGGACAGGGGTCCGGTCTTATATATATTTCCCCCCACCCGAACGATGCCGCGGTGGCATCCGGGTTCGGTCAGGTTGTATTCGGCAGAAAGGCGGTTGTAACTCTCCCACAAGAGGGGGCGGGTTTTTGTTTCGCCGCCGGGCGAGATAAAGGTCACACTGGCGGAACCCATCTTTTCCCGTTCCTCACCGGATACTTCCATGCTGACCCGGGCCACGGTTCCCTCGTAACCGGTCTTTATCTGGAGATTGTCGAAGACGCGGCTTCCCATGATCCACCGGGTGACGGACAATACAATATCGCCGTAATGATTGGTCGATGCAAAGTCGCCTTCCGGATCAAGAGCCAGGGCAGCCACCCGCCCGAGCCCCCTCTGCCAGAATGAGAGAACGGGTGCGGCGTCTTCGTCGGAGGTCTGAATGGCGATGTCCGCCCTGGGGCGGGAAAAAAGGAGGTTGAACCCGGAGCAGGAGAAATCGTCCCAGTTTTGCGAGGGAGATATGGTGAGTGCCCCTGACCGCACCTCCATGGGGGTTTCTTCCTCGATGAAGCTCTTCCGGATAAAGGTGATGGTATCCGCGGTAAAGAACTGGATGAGCTGGGAGGCGTCGTTTGTGAAATAGATCTCGCCGTTCCCCCTGGCCGCGACGTCCTTGAGGAATGCGGCGTCCCGGTCCGATTCGGTTCCGAGTCCCACCACACTGACGGTGATGCCCACATCGGTGAAGTTCTTTAAGAGTTCCCTGTAATCCCCCGGTTCTTCCGAGTCGTTGGCATCGGAAAAGAGGAGGATGTGTTTATTGAGCTGGGGGGCGCCGACGATCTGCCTTCCGGCGGCTGCGAGCCCGGTATAGACGAATATCCCGCCCCCCATGGACTCGATGCTTTTCACCCGGGAGGCGATGTAACCGGTGTTTTCAGCAGACTGGAGGGGCACGATGATATGAGCGAGGCTGTCCACGGCAATGACCGATATACTATCCACCGGGGTCAGGAGATTGAGGCACTCCACGGCTGCGTTATTGGCAAGGGTCATCTTGGTCCGACCCGAGGCAGTGGGCATCTGCATGCTTCCGGAACGGTCCAGCACGATGCAGAAGGCGGTGCTGACTTTTTTGGATTGCTTGCGGTCTTCGAGGGAAACGGGAAGGACGAGATCCAGCGCGGTTTTGTAATAACCGCCACTTGCAAAGCTGCGGTTTCCCCCGCAAACCAGGAGGCCGCCTCCGCCCTCCACGACAAAATCCCTCAGATCCCGGATCTGTTTCCTGGTGAGCCCGAGGAGGGGGACGTTGTTCAGAATGATGCCTTTGTATCCCTCCATCCGGTTGATGTCGAGGTGAAAGTTATCGATCGAGGCGATATGGGATTTAAGACCCCCCGCGGCAAGTATGGCGGAGACGTTGTCGCGCCCCCCGTTATTGTTCACCAGGAGTATGGGCCGCTCCCCCACAACCTTGACAAACCTTTCCGCAAAGTTGTCCTTTCTGATATTTTCCTTTTCCCCGGGGATTGATTCGACCTCGATGCGGTAGGAATGGATTCCCGGGTTCCTGAGGGAATCCTGGAACGGGATGCGGTTTTCTCCGGCCCGGAACTGGATGTTTTGCCATCCCTCGGTTTCCGGGGGACCCGTGATTTTCCCATCGCGATAGATCCGGAAGCGTCCGGGTGTATCGACCGTGGAGGTGATCTTGAAGATAACCCGGAAGGGTTCCCGTTCGAGGATCTGTCCCGGTGTGTCGATTTCGCGAACGGTGAGATTGAAAAAAGCGGAGCGTTTCAGGTTGCGATGAAAGATGGGGATTTTTTTCTGCCTTGCCAGCTGGGCCGCCCGCAGGGGATTGGCCCCCGTGTATTCTCCATCGGTGAGAAGGAAGACGCGGGAGTTGCGAACCGGATCCGCAATGGAAAGGGCGGTTTGAACTCCTTCGGTGAGATCGGAGTAATCCTCTGAATAGGGGATGCGGAAAGATTTGAACGAGGCCTCCCCCCCCGGGGGTAGTTCCACGAACGGTTTTTCGTTGAAGCTGATAATGGAAAGTCTGTCCCCGCTTTTCAGGTTGCGGGAAACCAGGTCGATCATTTCCCTTTCCTTTTCCCTTGCCTCGCCGGAGACCGATCTGGAGCGGTCCACCACGAGATAGAGATCCAGGGTGTCGGTTTTGTGAAGAATCACCGGATACCCGAGGAGCAAAAGGGTGCAGACAAGCATAAAGAGTCGCCAGAGGTTCCTTGTTCGAAGGCGCCTGAAATAGAGGTATCCCAGGAGGAGCCCGAGACAGAGGGCCTGGGGATAGACTAGCGTGATGTATCCTGAAAAATCCATGACAGCACCGTGAAAAGAATGGCCAGGAGAAAGAGCGAATAAAAAAGGGTCATATTTCTCCGGGTCTGTTGCACCCCGGCAGGGACCAGGGATGCCCAGTCCGCTTCCCGGGGTTTGTTTCCAGTCAAATCCGATTCCGCGGGTGAAAGCAGGTTGATGTTGAAAGAGGCCAGGGACTCCTTCTCATCCTGAAGGAGCTCATAGGGTCCCCTGGGCAGATTCCAGAGCAGCTCGGGGACTTTGTCGTATTCCATGAATGTCGCGTCGTTCCTTTGAACCTGGAAGGTCATTGGGATCTCTCTGGAAGGCCGGATCCCGAGGGTTATTTTTTCACCGAGCCGGAAATTGGTTCGCGTCAACCCGGGCATGGCCTGCCGGCACTCCTCCACAATGGCCAGGATCAGAACCGGCCAGGAGGTCTGGCGAAAGATGTTGGTACGATCCCAGATCAGGTTGAACCGGTAACGCTTTTGATCTTCTCCCCCGCTCTCCTGGTATAGAAGAGGTGTTTCCTTATGGGAGAGGAGGATCGTGGAAAGGGGTTGAAACTGAACGGGAACATACGGCCAGAGCACCCCCTCGAGGGAAAGGCTCGATGTAATGGAATGGTTGTGATCCAGTACGATTTCCCTTCCGGAGGCGAGGCGGGCATCCGGATGCTCCCCCTTTTCGGGAAAGACATATATCCGTATGTTTTCGGGGGAAGGGGCAAAATCCGGGTTGGCGGTCATGACGAGGTCGGCGTTTCCAAGATTTCCGGTCAGGGTTGTATAGGGAACGGCGGAAAGGGCCTTTTGAAAATACTCGGACAGTTCTCCGAAGCCCTCGAGATAAACTCTGACGGTTTTGACGTTCACGGGGGCGAGATGAAGAGCGTCATCCGCGGTTAGGGCGTCGGTTTCCATGGTAAGATCGATTTCGCTTTGAATGGCATCGGTTTCAAAGCTGAGGTTCAGGGATTTCCCAGGCATGAGCCGGACCCGGCGGGAATGAACCACGGTTCCCCCCGCCGATGCCCGGATGGCGATGTTTTTCTCATCGTCTGAAAAGGTTTGAAGGGCCAGAAAGATTTTATCCTGCTTCGGATTCATTCGGAAGCGATCCGCAAAGGTAAAGGCGGCGTTGGGATGGGGTTTTCCAACAGAATGGACCTCGAGCAGCGATTCGAAGGACCCGGCCTGCCCGGGATTGTCGGTGATGAAGAGGATCTTCTGAGATTCGGTGAGAAACCGGGTGGCGAAGTTGACGGCCTCTTCGAGGTTGCATCGGGGACCGGAGGGATTCCATTTTTCCAGGGAGGTAAGCATTTCGCTTTTAGTTGCGAAGGG
>Ga0272442_10001491_pt1 | contig 35597 bp, 39 predicted proteins | sample SSMForm2O_FD_200262 | JGI IMG/M metagenome (GOLD analysis project Ga0272442, IMG submission 200262) | Marine sediment archaeal communities from Little Sippewissett salt marsh, Falmouth, MA, United States - SSM-Form-2O | ecosystem: Environmental > Aquatic > Marine > Wetlands > Sediment ... | reverse complement strand
GCGTGGTTTCCGTAACAAGGAGCGTTTCAAGAATGCTATCTATTTCTATCTCGGAGGTCTTGACCTCTACCCGGAAGGAGTCAGGCGGTAATGCCATTTACCCACACGATTTCCGGAAGAGCCTTCCACTGTTTCTGATCCTGCTGAACACAAATTGATCAAAATCTTCGATAAACTTTTTCCAAAACGGATTGGTCAGCTGCCCAGGGAAAAAGCCGGTGTAAATTACCCAGAGGTTTAATCGTGATACTCTCTGCTTCTCCACCAGGATTGCTTGCCTGATATTTTGCTCAATGTAGAAATCCAGTTTTTTTCGATAAAATCCTTGAGGATGTTTATCTATATAGTTTCGATACCGTTCGATTTCTATCTGGAGATCATTTGATGCCAGGACATATTGGTATCGTGCGTGATCGTCAACCGACCGTACTTCATCAATGTGGATTGAATCTGGAAATTCCAAGAGGAATATTGAACACAATTCTATTTTTCGTTCGTTTATATTCGCCGCTCGAATCTTATTTAGAAGTTCCTTTTCTCTTTTCGATAGAGCTTTTTTCAGAACCCTGATACGTCTCTTCGCTATTCGTACTCTTTTTCTCTCACGGGGATACTTTTCGATAAACCGCTCAAAGGATAAAAGGGCGGCAGCATATTTGTTTTGTGTATCCTTTTCCTGGGCCTCGTTCCAGGCCAGGTTCACTTGGTTCACAAGCATCCCCTCAACGGCATTGACGTTCCCTTCCTCAAGGTCCTTTTCGCCTTCCCATAGCCAGATATTGTCTGAAGTTACCAGTTTAACCCAGTATTTACCTATACGCATCTCCGGAGAAATAAACGGTTGCAGTACATCCTCTGGTGTAACTCCCATTCTTTGCTCGTTGAGGTAGACTACGGTTCTGGGATGATCAGAAAAGACCCTAAGCGTGCCGACCTTCTTTTCGGGCTTGGATTCCTGCTGGATCACGATGGTTTGTTGAATCCCTTCTACAGAGCCCTGGGCTCCAGGCGTCATTTCTGGTCCACACTCCTTGAGGCAGTTTGTTCTGATTTCCTCGCAGGGAGCCAAGAGCTTTTTGCACTGATCCTCGGATACGTTAGAAGCGACTGAACCGAAGAGTGATCCCATTCCCGGGATCGGAACCATGGATCCAAGTTGTTCGGCGGCCTTGCCAGCCACGGCGCCGCCGATCTTGCATCCAGCAGCTTTAACAGCAGCACAACTCTCGTAAGAGCGCTGACAGCGTTCTTGGCATGTGTCGGCAGAGGCGGGAAATGTGCTAAGAAATACGGAAATAAAAAACGGGATCGCACAAAACCAGCTTGTGTAACAATTCCTTTTTTCAATTATCAATATTCGACTGGGCATGGTTAGGAGCACCTTTCAAAATAATTATCCAAATAATTTTCTGGAATTTTATATTATAATGGAAAAATAATTTTTGAATACCCCCATAAAGAGCACGGACAGATATTCAAATATTTATTCAAATCGTTATCGGTAAAATCTTCATGCAGGCACATGCAGTATATGATTCCCGCAGGACCGGCAGGGAGCGACGGCGGAAACAGCGGCATGATAAAAATACGAATTTATCAATAAAAATGGCAATTCAGTATTAAATTCATACCAGAATGGCAAAAACGCTGATAAATTCACAGCAAAAAGGCCTTTCTGCTATCAAGTTATCAGTCTGGAAAATGAACTTATCCCCCCGGTTCCGGGCACCGGACATGTTTTGCAGGCTGAAAGGCCCTGACCCGGCATGGCCTGGAGAATTGATTCCGCAGGGCAGGTAAGATACATTTATCGTGCTGTGATCAGGAGATTTATTTGAAACCGATTCGTTTTACAAAACATGCGCTTCAACGCATGAAAGAGAGGGGAACCTGTGAGGATGACGTAACACAGGCAATCCGCTCAGGCCGCAGGGAGCCGGCTGAACGCGGATTGTTCTTTTATCGTCTGAATCTTGAATTCGGCCGGGAATGGGACGGACGGAGCTATGCGGTTCAGCAGGTATCGCCGGTCGTGGATGAAGAAGATGATTGCTTCGTCGTGGTTACGGTATATACTTTTTATTATCAGGAGGAGGACAGACAATGAGAATAACGTACGACAGAGAAGCGGATGCAATGTACATCCGTTTAATTGACGGCGATTTTCAGTGCCGGGTTGTCCGTCTCACCGATGATATCGCAATGGATTTTGCCGATGATGAAAAACTCGTCGGCATTGAAGTGCTCGGCGCCAGCCGTCTTTTCGCCTCACCCGATGAACCTGACATTGAGCTCAGGGATATTCTTCCAAGAGTAGTGGCCGCATAACGTGTTAATTGCGTTCGTCGTGCCGCTGCTGCCAGGCACCGGGAAGGGTTTTTGTTTTTACTATTCCGACGGGACTTTCAGTTCCACGAATGTGGATGCCATGTAGGGTGTATCTGATCTGTCGACAATGAAGAAGATGACCGAATCCTCCGGCTTTGCGGTTAGCTGGAGTTCAATCTCATTGTCCGCACTGCCCTCGGCATAGTCGGTCGAAGGCTTGCTGATGTTGGCTGCAACAGCGAATATGTCCGGGCCAAGGGTTTCGTGGGAAATCGAAATATCCGAAATGCTCATGGAGTCGGGCGCGTTCAGCTGGATGTTCGCGGCAAAGGCGGGTTCTCCTCCGTCCGCTTCTTCCCAGCCCGCCGGCGGCACCGTTACATTCACGATAGAATGCCACTGGCCTGAATCGTTTGTTGATTCGCTTATCAGAATTTCCAGGCTGTCACCTGATTCGGCCGGTATGGTTGTTCCGAATTCTCCATCTTCACTGCAGATCGCGGGAACAGCAGTATCGGTACGGCTGTTGATGATTTTTACCAGCCTTGGTGACCACGAAGTGATCCAGTTTTTTGTTCCGGCCACGGCGGTTTCGCCTGTTTCCTGTTCCGGGGCACTGACGAATACCAAATCTTCATCAGCCCATTGTTCTTCGCCATCATCAGTATCGATATCTGAATCAGCTTCGCCGTTGTCGTAATCAGAGTCATCATCTCCTGCTGCAGACGGTTCACCGCCCTTTTCACCGCCGGATTCAGGTTCTTCCATGGGATCGGGCTGTGGCTGCGGGTCACTGAAGCATCCTGAAAAGGCCATCAGCGCAAAACACAGAAATCCTGAAAACAGAAATTGTCTGAGCAGGTGGTTGATGATGCCCGCGGGTATTGATGGCGCTGTTTGTACAAATATCATGACAGAATACAAATTTCCTTTGCTCACAGTCCCGATATAATGCACATAATATACCATATTATGCGTCGTTCGCCCAATTTGCAATCATTTCCTGTAGTTATTGCATCTCTGAATAGGCATGCCTGTGCTTTGCGGATGCCGCGCTTTCCTGAACATGTCAACTCTGGTTTACATATGGATTGTGCCGACTGTATTGAGTTCTGTCTGTCTGAATCAGGCAGTGTCCTTAAAGTTTCCATGATGTGAATTCATATACGCACTTTTGCTGTACCGGTATGTACCACCGGAATTATAAAAACGAATCAGATCAACACGTTAATAAGGGCTGAAAAATCGTGTAATTCTGGCACTCCGGATGCATGTACCAGAGGCTCCGGATCGGAAGTGTCTGGATTTACGGGTAATATAAAGGCGAAAATACGATGCCGTATTGTTTACATCTTGACATAAAGGAAGAAAAACGTTTTTTAGTGACAATCGTATTTTCAGGTACGTAAAAAAGTTGTCGTATGAAGTAACAAAAGGCAGATTAGGCAGATGTTGAAAAAAAGCCTGTTCAGAATCAACGTTAATGAGCTTCCCGAGCAGGGACTCAATTACGAAAGCTCCATTCCTGAATGGTGGCTGAATGAGGTTTTAAGTGAGACCGCTATTGAGATTGACGGGGGCCGTCCCAGGCTGAACTTGCGTATAGAACAGACGGGTTCCGGAAAATATTTCGTCAGGGGTACTGCCGAGACAGATGTCAGGACCCGTTGCGTATGCTGCCTGGAGGATTTTTGTCTTCATTTGACTTCACCCGTTGAAATATACTTGTCAAAAGAGTCAGTCGATTTGCCCGGACATGGCGACAGCGATGAAAAGGCAGTGGATGACCTGCAGTATGAGGTTTTCCAGGATGATTACATAGTACTGGACGGTCTTGTCAGAGACAGCATTCTGCTGGCCCTGCCCATGAACCCGAAGTGCAGAAGTGACTGCGAGGGATGGAGAGCAATGCTTCCGGATGATTCAGTTACACAGTCTGATCCCCGTCTTCTTCCACTGAAGCACATACGGCTGACCAAGGAGGATTGAAAAGTGGCTGTTCCAAAGAAAAAGACATCAAGAGCACGCAGAAACCGCAGAAGGGCGAATCATGACAAAGTGACGGCTCCGAATCTTACAACCTGCGTACAGTGTGGTGAGCCTGTAAAGCCGCACACAGCCTGCTGGAACTGCGGAACATACAGAAACAGGCAGACAATAGAGGTACAGGAAGAGGAAAGCGTGGAGAAAAAGGCCTGATGGCGCCTGGGGATCAGATGCCAAGGGCCTGCATCACCGGTACCGGAAGGTACGAAGCGGAACGCGTCGTAAGCAATTTTGACCTGGAGAAAATGGTCGATACGTCCGACGAGTGGATAACCGAACGTACGGGTATCAGTGAGCGCCGCATGGTTGCCGATGGAGTGTTGACATCGGACATGGCTGCAGGTGCCGCAGCCGGGGCTCTTGAGTCATCGGGAAAATCTCCGGAGGAAGTGGATTTTATAGTTGTCGGTACGGTGACAGGAGATCAGCCGCTTCCCGCCACGGCTGCTTTTGTACAGAAAAAGATTGGAGCCGGCCAGTGTCCGGCATTTGATGTTTCTGCCGCGTGCGCGGGTTTTATCTACGGAATCAGTATCGTAGACAAGTTTGTCCGTCTTGGAGAGATTAAGTGCGGGGTCGTGGTCGGCGTGGAGCTTCTTTCGAGATTCCTGGATTTCGAGGACAGGAACACCTGCGTGCTTTTCGGAGATGGAGCCGGCGCTGTAGTGATTGAACCGGTTAATGACCCTGATAGAGGCGTAGTTTCCACAAATCTTTACACCGACGGACAGCATACTGACATTCTTGCCATTCCGGGCGGGGGAAGCAGGTATCCGGCAAATGAAGCTTCACTATCCGAAAGGCTTCATTTCGTGAAAATGAATGGAAGAGAGGTTTTCAAGGTAGCCGTAAGGAACATTGCTTCCGCGGCGAATGAAACTCTGGCCAGTACCGGCTTGTCATCAGGCGAGGTGGATCACGTGGTGATGCACCAGGCCAATATGCGCATAATCGATCAGGTTGCCCAGCGACTGGAGATTCCGCTGGATAAATTCGTATTGAACATAAAGAAGTATGGAAACACATCGAGTGCATCGATTCCGATTGCGCTGGATGAAGCAGCACGCAAGGGAAGATTCAACAGGGGCGATAATATTCTCATGGCCGGCCTTGGAGGAGGCATTTCATGGGGTTCCGCTCTTGTGAAGTGGTAGAAAATGGCAATTGGATTTGTATTTCCGGGGCAGGGTTCCCAGGTCGTTGGAATGGGCAAAGACCTTGTCGAGTTTTCGTCCGCAGCGGCGGATGTATTCAAGTCGGCTGACCAGGCGCTTGGAGAAAGTCTGAGCGAAGCCTGCTTCAATGGCCCGGCAGAGACACTTACGCTTACGGCTAATACACAGCCCGCAGTTCTTACGGTTTCAATTGCGGCATTGAGCGCTTTTCGAGAAAAATGCGGCATCCAGCCGTCAATGGTAGCGGGACACAGCCTGGGGGAATACTCCGCTCTCGTCGCTGCAGACGCAATGGATTTCATGGATGCGGTAAAAGTAACCAGGGCCAGGGGCAGTTTCATGCAGGATGCCGTGCCGGCCGGACAGGGGAGCATGAGCGCGATTCTGGGTTCGACACTCGAAGTCGTGCAGGATGCATGCGAAAAAGCTGCCCAGGATCAGATAGTGGCTCCGGCGAACCTGAATGCCCCGGGACAGACAGTTATTTCAGGACATTCCGAAGCGGTTGAAAGGGCAGGCGGCATAATCAGGGAAAGGGGAGGAGCAAAAGTCGTGCCTCTGAAGGTGAGTGCTCCTTTTCATTGTGCGCTCATGCAGCCGACCGCAGAGCAGCTCGCCGGAGTTCTTAATGAGGTTGAGTTCAGGATTCCGAAGATGCCGGTGGTATGCAATGTCAATGCCCGCGCGGAGACCGAGCCGGAAAAGCTGCGGCAGATGCTTGTTGATCAGGTTACATCGCCGGTCAGATGGGAGCAGAGCATACGTTTCATGGTGAAAAACGGCATAGACTATTTTATTGAATTCGGCCCGGGACGCGTTCTGGCAGGGCTGATCAAGCGGATAGCAAAAGGCGTTCCCGTGACATCGGTGGGTGATGTGAAGAGCCTTGAAAAAACAGTGAGTGAGTTTTGCTGATGCAGGAGAAGACATGAAAGATCTGGAAACAAAGACAGCCCTGGTGACAGGCGCGGCCCGGGGAATCGGGCTGGCGATAGCACAGGAACTGTCGGAAATGGGAGCGCGTATCGTAATTGGTGATGTTGTAGAAGAAAACGCAGCGGCCGGAGCCCTGGATAAATGCGGGGCCGATACACGGTATGTCAGGTTTGATGTTTCGAGCCCGGAAGAGGTAGAGGCGGCTTTTAAAAAGCTGCAGTCGGATACCGGAGGAATACAGATACTCGTCAACAATGCCGGCGTGTCCCGCGACGCGCTTCACCTGAGGCTCAAAGATGAAGACTGGCGTTTTACGCTGAATATCAACCTGTACGGTGCCGTGCTGTGTTCAAAGGCAGCGGTCAGGTCCATGATGCGGTCGAAGTGGGGTAGAATCATCAACATAGCATCAGTGGTTGGAGAAAGGGGCAACGTGGGGCAGACGGCTTATGCGGCATCCAAAGGGGGTCTCATCGCATTTACAAAGGTTCTTGCAAGAGAGTATGCAGGACGTAATATAACCGCAAACGCAGTTGCTCCGGGATTTATTGAAACCGAGATGACGAGGGATATTCCCGAGGACAGAAAAAACGCCATGATGGCACAGATTCCCATGGGCATACTGGGACAGCCTTCTGATATTGCAGCGGCGGTTGCGTTTCTGGCTTCAAACAAGGCAAAATACATAACGGGCCATGTGCTCAGGGTGAACGGCGGAATGTACATGTGAGGTGCGGGAGCTTTCCCGCAAAGAGATACTCAAAGATAATGGAGGAAAAGAGATGGATATTGCGGAAAAAGTAAAAGAAATAGTCTGTCAGCAGCTTGACGTTGATGCAGCTGAGGTAAAGGAAGAAACATCCTTTGTCGATGATCTCGGGGCCGACTCGCTTGCGGTCGTTGAGCTGGTTCTTGCGCTTGAGGAAGCTTTCGAGATTGACATTCCCGATGAAGATACGGAGAAAATCCGTACATTCAAGGATGCGGTGAGCTACATAACCGCAAAGACATCCTGAAAGTCATGGAAAGGGAGATGAGACGCGTCGTCGTCACCGGCGTTGGAGCGGTTACTCCGCTGGGCAATGATGTTCCCACCACCTGGCAGGGGATGATGGAATGCCGCAGCGGTGTATCCAGGATAACCCTTTTCGACCCGGAAGGTTATGCGTCTCAAATCGCCGCCGAAGTAAAGAACTTCGATGTCGACAAATATATTCCCAAAAAGGAACAGCGTCAGATGGACAGGTTCATATTTCTATCCATCGCAGCTGCGGATGAGGCGATAGAGGATTCGGGTCTGGAGATCAACGAAAGCAACGGCGACAGGATCGGGACGCTGGTCGGAGTAGGTCTCGGCGGATTGAACATGATTGAGAAATACAGGGACGTGCTAAGGGACAAGGGTCCCAAGAGGGTTACTCCGTACTTCATACCCATGGTGATATCCAACCTTGCCCCGGGTCAGATTTCGATGCGGCACAAGATCAGAGGGCCTTCGCTTACCACAACCACGGCTTGCGCATCCAGCACCCATTCGATTGGTGACGCGATGCGCTGGATTCAGATGGGTCATTGCGATGCCATGGTTGCAGGAGGTGCTGAAGCCACTATTACACCTCTGGGTGTTGCGGGGTTCTGTTCCATGCGTGCGCTGAGCACGCGCAACGATGCGCCCGAAGAAGCGAGCCGTCCATTCGATCTGGACAGAGATGGTTTTGTCATCGGCGAAGGCGCGGGAATAATTGTGATGGAAGAGCTGGAACATGCACGCAGCAGAGGTGCAAGAATTTATGCCGAGCTGAACGGATACGGGGCAAGTGCGGATGCCCATCATCTTACTCAGCCGGGGCCCGAAGGCGAGGGGGCAGCCCGAAGCATGAAGATGGCCATGACCGATGCCCGGAAAAACCTCGGGGATATCGAGTACATAAATGCGCACGGAACCAGTACGCTTCTGAACGACAAATACGAGACGATAGCAATCAAGAACGTTTTCGGTGATCGTGCAAAGAAGATTCCCGTAAGCTCGACGAAATCTATGACCGGGCATCTTCTGGGTGCGGCAGGTGGAGTGGAGGCAATAGTAGTGGTCAAGGCCATTGAGACAGGCATTATCCCTCCTACGGTCAATTACACCACACCTGATCCGGACTGTGATCTTGATTATGTGCCCAATGAACCGAGAGAATTCAGGATTGATACAGTGCTGTCCAATTCTCTGGGATTCGGCGGGACGAACGCAAGTATTATTCTGAGCCGTCTGAAGGATTAGAAAATGACATGGGCAATAGCGAGTGATCACGGCGGGTTTCATCTGAAGGAAACAGTAAGAAAGCAGCTAGAGGCAGAAGGCATCGGAGTGGAAGATCTGGGAACCAGCACTTCTGATTCTGTTGATTATCCTGATTTCGCCCATAAAGTGGCTGGCGGTGTTCAGTCGGGAAAATATGAATACGGCGTATTGATATGCGGCACCGGACTCGGGATGAGTATGACGGCCAACCGTTACAGCGGTGTCCGTGCCGCCCTGTGTACTGATGCCTATATGGCGAGAATGGCGAAGGAACACAACAACGCGAATATCATCTGTATGGGCGAGAGGGTTATCGGTCCGGGACTTGCAGAGGATATAATTCGTGCCTTTCTTAAAGCAGGTTTCGAAGGCGGCAGGCATGAAGCTCGCATAGCCAAGATAGAAGCCATATGAGATGCACTGCATGCGGAGCGCAGGAAAGCCGCGTCATTGATTCCAGGCTGATCAACGAGGGTCGGGCAATACGCAGGCGGAGGCAGTGTACCTCCTGCGGTCGCAGGTTCACCACATACGAAAGAATCCAGGATTTCTCACCTCTTGTAGTCAAAAAAGATCTCAGAAGAGAACCGTACAGCAGGGACAAGATAATGGGAGGCCTGGCCAAGGCTTGTGAAAAGCGGCCGGTGGCTCTTGTTGATCTCGAAGCCCTTATCGAGGATGTGGAGAAAAGCCTGTTTGAGCTTGTTGATGAGGAGGTTGAATCCAGTCGTCTGGGGGAGGAGGTAATGCTGCGCCTGAAGGATGTTGATCAGGTGGCTTACATCCGTTTTGCGAGTGTTTACAGATCGTTCAAGGATGTCGGCGAGTTCATGGAGGAGCTCAGGGAGCTTGTGGGTTCCTCGGGCGCTCCCGCACCCGAAAGTGGTAAGGAATGAAAAGCGGGTCACGAAAAACTTCTTCATCCGGAGATGAAAAGTGGATGCTGAGGGCCATCAGGCTCGCCAGGAAGGGAAGGCCCAGCCCGAATCCAAGGGTCGGTGCCGTAATCGTCAGGAACGGCAGGGTTCTGGGAGAGGGCTATCATCGCCGTGCAGGTAAGAAGCATGCGGAGATTGCGGCTCTTGATGATGCAGGAGGCAGTGTAAGGGACGCCACCCTGTATGTTACTCTCGAGCCGTGCCCGCATCACGGGCGTACTCCCCCATGCACAGAAGCCATTATCAGGGCCGGAATAAAAAGAGTCGTCGTGGGTATGAAGGATCCTGATCCCAGGGTCAGAGGCAGGGGCATAGGCAGGCTGAAAAAAGGCCGCATCGTTGTCGTTGAGGGAGTATTGCAGTCCGGATGTGCGTCGCTTCTTGAGGAATACTGCGTGCACAGGAGTCAGGGCAGGCCCTTTGTGACACTGAAAGCGGCCATCAGTCTTGACGGCAGAATTGCCACGAAAACGGGTGATTCAAAATGGATAACGGGGGAAAAGGCAAGGAAAAAGGCACACAGGCTGAGAGCTGAAAGTGATGCAGTTCTGGTAGGTTCGGGAACTATCATGGCCGACGACCCGCGCCTCACCGTACGCGGTGTCCGGGGGCCGGACCCGGTGCGTGTTGTTCTGAACAGCACACTGTCGATACCGCTTTCAAGCAGAGTAATCCGGCATGGGTCGGATGCTCCGACGTGGGTATTTCATACGTCAAAATCCGGATCCAAAGCGAATTCCTTTGCAGGAATACCGGGGGTGCGAACCATCCAGATGCCAGCGAAACGAAATCGGGGAGTGGATCTGAAAGCCCTCTTGTCGTGGCTCGGGGAGCATGACATATTGTCGCTTATGGTGGAGGGCGGAGCCGAGGTTCATTATTCGTTTCTGGATGCGGGACTTGTGGACAGGCTGGATCTTTTTGTGGCTCCCAAAATAATCGGCGGCACTGAAGCTGTACCGATGGTGGGAGGAGCAGGCATCAGCCGGGTATCGCGGGCGTGGAACATTGATAACATGAAAACGAGGCGCCTGGACGCTGATTTATGGATAAGGGGCCGAATTAAAAGGTAATAGTGGGATGTTTACGGGCATAATAGAGTCTTTTGGAAGTCTTGTTCAGAAGAAGCCCGTGCCCTCGGGCCTTGAACTCAGGTTCAGTGCGGATTTCTCCCGTGAGCTGAAACCGGGTGACAGTGTTGCCGTAAACGGAGCCTGCGTAACGGTAACAGAATGCGACAGTGAGCATTTTCTGGTTGACGTATCTTCGGAAAGCATTGCAAGGACCACGATGCAGAAGCTCAAGACAGGCAGTCGGGTCAACCTGGAGCGCGCTCTCGGGCTCGGTGACCGTATCGGGGGCCACCTTGTAACGGGCCATGTGGATGGAACAGGCAGGGTCCTGGAACGGCACCCTTCAGGCGATTGTGTTGAATTTATTTTCCAGGTTCCGGATCCACTGCTTAAATACTGTGCCGAAAAGGGATCAGTTGCCATTGACGGAATCAGTCTTACTGTTGCAGGTGTAAAAGACAGGAGTATCACGGTGGCCGTAATTCCGTTCACGCTCAAGAATACCACGCTGGAAAAAAAGAATACAGGGGATGAAGTGAATATTGAAACTGATGTGCTTGCAAAATACGTTGAACGTCTGCTGGGAGGCAAAGGCGATCATGACGGAGTCGACCTGGATCTTCTAGCCAGGTCCGGTTATCTGTAGAGAGGCAGGGAAACGTTGGCCGTTGAAAGTATCAAACGGGTCGAGAAGGCTATCGAGGAGATTCGCGTCGGCAGGATGGTGATCCTGGTGGATGATGAGGACCGTGAAAATGAGGGGGATCTCTGCATGGCTGCGGAGGCGGTTACTCCTGAGGCTATAACCTTTATGGCGACGAAGGCCTGCGGGCTGATATGCCTGGCTATGACGCCTGAAAGGGTCGAATATCTAAGACTTCCCATGATGGTCAGGGAGAACCGGTCTCGTTTTGAAACAGCCTTCACGGTTTCCATAGAGGCCAGAGAGGGTGTTACGACCGGAATAAGTGCGGCTGACAGGGCTACGACGATAAGGAAAGCGGTGGACAGGGACGCACAACCGGACGATCTGGTCAGCCCCGGCCATATTTTTCCTTTGAGGGCGTCCCCGGGAGGCGTACTTCAGAGAGTGGGCCAGACCGAGGGTTCTGTTGACCTGGCAAGGCTTGCTGGAATGACACCGGCCGGCGTCATCTGCGAGATCATGAGGCCGGATGGAACGATGGCAAGGATGCCGGACCTCAGGAAGTTTGCACAGGAACATGACCTGATGCTGCTTTCGATTGCGGACATGGTTTCATACAGGCTTCAGAAGGACAGGCTGGTACGCAGGATTGGTGAAGCTGAACTCTCAATTGGTCATGAACGGAAAAAGAACCGGGTAATGGCCTTTGTTTATGAAGCTGTCCCGGGAATAGAGAGGAGTAAATACCTGGCTGTTGTATTCGGAGATCTCAATAATGGAGACCCGCCCCTCTGCAGGGTGCATGCAGGCTGCCTTCTTGCCGACGTATTCGGCGTTCCGCATTTCGGGGAACACGTGTCTGTGCGGCAGGCAATCAGCACCATCGAGAACGAAGGAAGAGGCGTGTTTCTCTATCTGCCGCCCGTTAACGGGCTTTCTTCGGAAGATCTCGTCAAACATAAGGAAGGCGCCGATGATGATCCACATCATCATGAAGGCCAGCTGAGGGAGTTCGGTATCGGTGCTCAGATACTGGCTGATCTGGGTGTAAAGAAATTACGTCTTATTTCTTCAAGTCCGAGGAAGCTTTTCGGATTAAGGGGCTTCGGCCTTGAGGTTGTCGAACAGATTGCCTGTGAGGAGGAAGGAAAATGAACAATAAACAGAACAAGTCAACGGGGCAGACATGGGAAGGAAACCTGATCGGGGAAGGCCTTAAGATAGCGGTCGTCACAAGCCGGTTCAACCATTTTGTTACGGATCGACTTCTGGAGGGGGCCTTCGATGCTCTTGAAAGACACGGCGTGAAAAGAAATGATATATCACTTGCCCGGGTTCCGGGTTCATTCGAGCTGCCCGTTGCAGTCAAGCGTCTGGCTTCAAGCGGAAAGTATGATGCTGTCGTGGCACTCAGTGCCCTTATTCGCGGCGGAACTCCGCACTTTGAATATCTAGCGGCCGAAGTTACCAAGGGTCTTGCGCAGACTTCGCTCGACACCGAGGTTCCCGTCGCCTACGGGGTGATAACGGCGGATACCCTGGAACAGGCAATAGAACGCGCTGGAACAAAATCCGGGAACAAGGGATTCGAGGCTGCGCTGTCCGCGATCGAAATGGCCAATCTCTTTTCACAGTTCTGACAGTAAAAAGGCATAATAAATTGAGTTCCCGCCGCAGAGCACGCGAAGCTGTGCTTCAGATTCTGTACGGAATGGACCTTTCAGGGGTACGCCATAGACAGGCGATATCAGATTATGAACGTGAGTTTTCATTTCACGGATTCGAGACGGATGACTTCATGATTGATCTGATAAGGGGTGTTCAGGAACATGGCGTTGAAATAGACACGCTTATCACTGACGCCTCGGACAACTGGCGGGTCGACAGGATGAGCCTTGTGGACAGGAATATTATCAGGATGGGAATTTACGAGATGCTTTATTCTGCGGATATTCCCCTGAAAGTCGCTATCAACGAGGCCGTGGAGCTTGCCAAGCGTTTTGGCAGCGGCGATTCAGCCTCATTTATTAACGGTATCCTGGACAGGATTTCGCGCAACAGTAACCTGGTAAAATCTGGAGAATCAGAGGAATCAGAGTGAAAGTGGATTTTTCCCCTGCCGACAGTATTCTGAGGCTTTCCAGGCTGAATGGTGATGTTCTTTCACTCTTTATCTGGGAGATGCGAAAGCCGCCTCCTGGACCGGTGGGACTGGTGGACTGGCGGCTCGCAGGCCTGATTTCCAGGCACATATTATCAGGATGGATTTCGGGAAAAAGCGGGGAGCGTGTTCTGGTACCGCTTCGAGGGGGTCTGGGCGCTTCAAAGATGCTGCTTACGGGCCTGGGTCCGGCTGAGGACTTCAATCAGAAGATGTTTGTTAGATCACTTGATTGTGCGTGGAAATACTTTAATGATCATAAATATTTAAACATTATACTAGAGCTTCCGGGAAGAAGCGGGAATGTAATTGATGCACCATGTGCAATGGAATGGTTTCTCTCGGACTTTCTGGACAGAAGAAATATCGTCCAGGATATTACGATTCTCGCCAACGGTGAAAATGAAAAGGAGATGCAGGAAGTTTACGAAAGATGGAACAGGCAGCAGGCAGTAAAAGAATGAATCGTTTATAAAAATACTGTAAAAGGAATAATTTTTTGCACTGAGTAGGATAATGTAGTATTATGTATGAAGAAAAGGAGGGCTGTTTATTATGAATACAAAAAGATATGAAACAAGGAAGGCCTCAAAGACCGATATGGAGCTCATATCGAGCCTCTGGGACGAATCTGTATGTCTTATGGCCACTGATATCAGCCCACGGGGAGCGTTTGTGGCCACGGATCTGCCGCTTGAACAGGGGGAGCATGTAGTGGTCGCGTTTTCTATGGATGATGAGGACGCTGAATATGTGATTTTTGCCGAGGTTACACGCGTGTGCCTGAACCGCAGGACTACTGACAGGGGTCTTTCCGGAATGGGTCTGAAGTTCCTGGACATCAAACCCTACGAAAGACTCAAGATCCGGGAGTCTGTTCGAAAGGTTCCGCCTCCGGTACCGGGAGCGACCAGAAACAGGCATCATCGTTCATACATGGGTGTCCCCGTAGTATTCAGCTGAACACCGCTCTATCAAATCCTTACAAGCCCTACTTGACATGTACGATTGTTGACATGTACCAACCATTACAATATGGCCATCAGGTTTACGGTAAATTCCGACGAGGGCGGAAGGGAACTTACGCTTTTTTTTTCACAGCCCCTTGTGCGCATCGGCAGGTCCAGAGGCAGTGATATTCATCTGCCCGCTCTGGAAGTATCAATCGATCATGCTGAGATAAGAAGCGGTGTGGAAGGCGATTTTATTATCGATAAAAGCAGCAGGAACGGAACCATGGTCAATGGGAATCCGATTGTTCCCGCAAGACGCCGTCTTCTCAGGGACGGCGACAGCATCCGCATCTGCGGTTTCGTTATTGACTACTGTTGTGGACTCGCCGCTCCGGGTGATCCGGGCATGCTTCGGGCAAGGGCCGATGAATATGCTTTCGTGCATGATCTGGTCCGAGGCAGAAGGAAGCCTGACGATGCCGGGGTAAATCTTGTCGTATTGAATGGTCCGCAGGCTGAGAGAAAGATCAGGCTCCCTGACCCGGTGCACGATATCAGGATAGGCAGGGATGAAAAATCTGAACTATGTCTGGACGATGCTTCACTGTCCAGGGAGCACGCGCTTCTGCATATTGACTGGGACGGTGTTTCAATTGAGGACGCGGGCAGTAAAAACGGGATCCGCGTCAATGATACCGTTGTGAAATATCAGAGATTGAGGGATGGAGATGAAATCCATCTGGGTGCTACCGTGCTTGCATTCTGTGATCCTGAATCCACGTATCTTGATGAAGTTACTTCGAAAAACGAAAAGGAGACTCTTGAATACACAGATCCTGATCCGGTAGGGGAAAAAGGCTCACAACCGGGAAGCGATGCGGACTCCTGTGAATCTGAACAGACACCTGTGCCCGTGGATCATATCGAAAAAGAAGACAGACAGATGGATCAGGATGCCGGTCAGCTGAAAGTCCATGCGAATGACACCGTTATCATCATTGTCGGTTCGATAATTCTCATTTTCAGTATTATCATACTCGCTATTCTGTTCCGGTAACAGTGGCGCTGAATCCTGCGACAGGTGTGGCGAATCATGCCTGCGGCAGTAATGCAGTATTCGAATTATCCGCTGTGTTCATTGTCCAGGTTGACACCTGATGGCATTATATGAAATGTTATTGAATCCCAATGTAAGGAGGGGTACTCCATGACCGAACTTACACATTTTGAACAGGAGTCCACCAAGATACCGGTGGTGCTTCCACTCGTAGGAATCGGTATATTTATTCTGATAGCCTTTCTTGCCATTCTGTTTCCAGGAGGAGCGGAGCTCCACGACAAGTACAAGGGCAAGGAGGATAAATCCGAATCCTCGTCCGCCGCAGCGCCAGCTCTGGACGAGCTTGAGGATGAATAGAAGGTGGCTGAAACTGCTTGAGGTAGATTCAAGAGAGCAGAAAAATTCAGAACAGGGCTGACAACGGCGCGATTTTCATTTGAGGTTCAGTATCGTATCATGTTCAGGGTAGTATTCTGGGGTGTCAGAGGAAGTATTCCTGTTCCCGGCCCTGATACCGTGAGCGTAGGGGGAAACACCACCTGCGTTGAGGTAAAGCTCGATGATGAGCTCATCATCTTTGACGGCGGCACCGGACTGCGCCTGCTGGGCGACAGCATCAACGGTGATAAGCAGATTGGTGCGAGGATATTCTTCAGCCACGTTCACTGGGACCATATTCAGGGATTCCCCTTCTTCGGGCCCGCCTTCAGGCAGGGCAATGTTTTCGATCTCTACGGAGGCGGAAATCTTACCAGGACACTGGAGGAAACGCTTCTGGGACAGATGAATTATCCCAATTTTCCTGTGACACTCGAAGCGATGGCGGGTGAAATGAGATTTCATGACGTCAATGACGAAAGCATCACATTTGACAGTCCCGGAGGTGAAATCCGGGTTACACCGGTGCCACTGAACCATCCGAACGGATGCTTCGGCTACCGGGTGGATTATCACGACAGGTCCATGGTTTTCGCCACGGACACGGAGCATTTCAAGAAACCGGATCCCAATCTCCTGAAAATATGCCGGGATGCCGACCTTTTTATCTACGATGCGCAGTACACGCCTGAGGAATATGAAGGTTATCCCGGATATCCTCCGAAGATAGGCTGGGGACACAGTACTTTTAATGAGGGTGCGAAGATTTCTGAACTTGCCGGTGTAAAACATCTGGTTCTCACCCACCATGATCCTTCCCAGGATGATGCCGCGGTTATGGAGAAGGAACGACGATGCAGAGAATTGTTCGAAAACTCCGAAGCCGCAAGGGAAGGACTTATCTTGAATCTAGAGTAGTAATCAAAATGTCTTACGTTGTACTGGCTCGCAGGTGGCGGCCGCTGACATTCGCGGGGCTTGTCGGCCAGCCGCATGTTTCGAAAACACTGGAAAACGCGATTCGTTCTTCACGAGTGGCGCATGCATTTCTTTTTGCCGGAATACGCGGCGTGGGAAAGACGTCGGCCGCCAGAATACTCGCCAGGGCGCTCAACTGCCTGAACGGTCCGGCACCCGAGCCGTGCGGGACCTGCGAGTCCTGCACTTCAATAAAGGATGGAACCGCGGTTGATGTGGTGGAGATTGACGGTGCGTCTCACAACTCGGTGGATGATGTCAGATCCCTGCGCGAAACCGTCCCATATCGACCCGTTATCGGCCGTTACAAGATTTACATTATCGACGAAGTTCACATGCTGTCCACCAGCGCTTTCAATGCTATTCTAAAGACACTCGAGGAACCGCCGCCGCACGTCAAGTTTATCTTCGCCACTACCGAACCCCAGAAAATCCCGGCAACCATTCTTTCAAGGTGCCAGCGGTACGACTTTCACCGTATTTCCATAGCCGATATCGTCGGGCAGCTTGAGCTCATCGTACGCGAGGAAAAATTTGAAACCGACGTTCAGACCCTGACTCTCCTGGCAAGGGAAGCCGATGGAAGCATGAGGGATGCATTGAGCCTGCTGGATCAGATAATGGCGGCTTTAAAGGCGCCGGTGAAGGAGAAGGACGCGGCCCGTTTCCTGGGCGTGGTTTCCAGCAGGGTTCTGTACGATTTTTCCCGGGCGCTGCTAGAACACGACCCTGCATCCTGCATAAGCCTGATAGAAGGAGTGGACCGTGAGGGATATGACCTGGTCACCTTCAGCCGGCATTTTCTCGAACATCTCAGAAACCTGGTCGTGGCAGGGCTTGGGAAAAGCGGAGTAAAGTCGCTGGATCTTCCGAAGTCGGAAGTATCGGAACTTGTAAAGCAGGCCTCATCCACTGAATCAGAAGACCTGCACAGGTATTTCAGGCATTTTTCGCATACCTGCGAAGACGTTGCACGCTCGTCGTTTCCCAGGCTGATCCTGGAAATGTCACTCGTAAGGATGGCGCATTTCAGAAATCTGGTTCCAGCTTCTGAGCTCGTGGCAAGAATCGAATCAATGCTTTCGTCTTCAACCATAACGAAAGGACACGGTGGATCCGGGAACCCGGGCCCTTCTTCGTCTGGTGAAAAGACGCAGCAGTCCGGCAGAAAGAAAAAATCAGGACCCGGAAAAGGATCGTCACGGGTCAAAGCTTCCGGTGAGGCGGATTCGCTCGAAATGTGGAAGGATCTGCTCGAAGATTTAAGGAAAACCCAGCCCCTTCTTGCATCGGCACTCGAACACTGCGCACCGCTAAAAGTAGGTGCAGAAGAGGTAAGGCTCGGTTTTGCCGAGGACGGCTTTGCCCTCAAAAGGGTATCGGCGGATGAAAACCTGGGCAAACTGCAGGCCTTCCTTGATAATTATTTTTCAAATCAGGTTAACCTCGTAATCGAGGCTTCGGACGTAAAGCCTCCGACTCTTCATGACGAACAAAGCAGGAAACTGGAAGAGGAAAAGGATAAATCACGCAGAGAGGCGGTACAGTCGCCGCTGGTTCAGAAAGCGCTCAGGGAGTTCGGGGGAACGGTAAAGAAAATTCAGACAACGTATGACCAAGGAGGAGAATAATGGCAATACGGGGCGGAATGTCGGAGCTGCTCAAACAGGTCAACCGTATTCAGGCCAAACTTGAGAAACTCAAAGAGGAAATGGAAGACAGGGAGGTCGAGGCGGCAAGCGGTGGAGGAATGGTCACTGCAAAGGCAAACGGAAACGGCGAGCTCAAATCAATTTCCATCGAGGATGATCTGCTGAAGCCCGAGGAAAAGAGCATGCTCGAAGACCTGGTCGTGGCGGCCGTCAATGCGGTTCTGAAAAAGGCGGGAGAAATGGCCGAGGAGGAGCAGACGAAGATAACGGGCGGGCTTAAACTGCCGGGCATGTTCTAGTCGGGCAGCTCAGAAAAAATGGATCGCCCTCTCAGAGATCTCGTGGAGCTTTTTTCCCGGCTGCCGGGCATCGGCGAGCGTACGGCCACGCGGCTGGTGATGCATATCCTGTCCGGACCGGACGACTATGCCCGCGCTCTCGGCGAGTCGGTCGCTTCCCTTCATTCCAGGATGAACAGGTGTGAACACTGCAGGTCATGGACTTCTCAAAAGGTTTGCAGCATCTGTTCCGACAGCAGGAGGGATTCACAAACCATATGCGTGGTTTGTGCGGAGCCCGACATGTGGGCGATAGAAAAAGCGGGCGTTTTCAGGGGAAGATACTACCTGCTTCACGGACTCATCTGTCCGCTTGACGGCGTGGGTCCCGAGGATCTCGAGATAGAGGGTCTCGAGAAGATGGTCACCACAGAGGGCGTAAGGGAGGTTATCCTTGCTCTCAGATCGAGCGTGGAGGGCGAGGCCACGGCCCTGTACCTGGCGAACAGGCTGGGTAAGAACGTAAAGGTGAGCAGGCTGGCCTCTGGTCTTCCGCATGGAAGCGAGATCGAGTACGCCGACCGTATTACACTCGCGCGCGCCCTGGAAGGCCGCCGGGGTCTGTGAACGGTTAAATTGAACATCAGGGTCATATTCATATTCAGTATGACGGCGTTAACCGCGGTTTCATGCGCCGTGCGGCCTGAGCCGCCGAATCTGCCTGAAGCCGAAAGCATACTTGAAAGCTTTGAAAAGAAGCGCGACTCGGAGCATTCGCTCAGGGCCAGGGCGATTGCGGATACGTTTTCGGGCCCGGATCGCATAAGAAGCAGGGTAGACGTATTTATCAATACTCCGGACAGGGCAAGGGTCGAGCTGGTTTCGCCTTTTGAAAGCCCGATGGCCATAATGGTTGCGGACCGGGGCAGATTCTTCATGCACGATATGAGGGAAGGGCGCTTCTACATCGGAACCGACTCGGCGGCGAGTATTGAAAAACTTTTGAACATACCCCTGAACGGAAGACAGGCCGCAGCCCTCTTCATGGGCAGGGTGCCCGTCATTGACTATGTTTTTTCAATATGCAGGTGGGACAGCAGGGGATATTACACAATCGACCTTATTGACGCGCAGGAAAGGCATCAGAACCTTCGCATCAGCCCCGATTCCTGCCGCAGTCTCATGGGCAGCACCCTGAGCGACAGGGACGGGCTGTTCTACAGCATCGAAATGTCGGGAAAGGCTCCGGGTCGGTCGGGATGCATACCGGGCAGGATCGAAATAACCCTTCCCCGGAAAGATACTGACGTGATCTTTGTCTACAAAAAGGCTGAAACCGGCGTAAGCCTGCCTGAATCCGCGTGGAGACTGGGAATTCCCCCGGGGACAAGGGTTGAACAGCTTGATCAGGGAGGGGCTCAGGTACCATAGAGACCTGACCAGAGAATAAACGCATGGATGGTCTGACCCAAAGCCTTCTGCTGGGATCCGTTATCATGTTCTCGATAACGATCAGCGTGTTTCTGAGGCCGCAGCGGGATCTGCGCCGCCGGCTGTTCATGCTGTTCGCCGGAAACCTTGCGCTTTGGTACCTGGCCGATTTCTTCAGCCGGTGGCTTTCAAGTGAACTGTTCAGCAGGCTGACGCTCATAATGGCACTTCTTCTTCCCATATCCGGGATCACGTTCTTCAGTACCTTCGCCGAGGTACGCGCAAAAAACTGGTTTTCGCAGATCAGGCTTCCCGTTCTCATGGCCATCATGCTGCTGGTCTTCGTCCTGTCTCCCTACTATGAGCATCCCGTGATAAAGGGTCTCGTGCTCGTCTATGTGCTGGGTTTTATTTCCCACGTACAGCTGGAGCTTTACAGGCATGCGCGCACTATCACGAGCAGGGTGGAATCCGCACGCATCAACTATCTTGTCTGGGGAGGGTGCGCCGCGATTTTTTTCCAGCTCTTCGACAGGCTGGCGGCGCTGGGAGTTGACCTGCCGCCCGTGGGCACGTCTGCAACGCTCATTTACATGTACATTGTTTCACAGACCATCATGCGGCGGAGACTGTTCGACCTTTACGAAATGCTCGGCCGAATCTCGGTCCTCGTCGCGCTCGCCATCACGCTCACCCTCATATTCACCGGGATGGTTTACTGGGCGGACAGCGCCTTTTACCTCAATGCGCTTCTTGCCTCCCTCGTTATCCTGATTCTGTTCGATCCCTTAAGGGAGTTTGTCGAGCGCCGGATTCAGGATTTCTTCCTGGTCGAAAGACGTGACTTTGAAAAAAAGGTGAACAACCTTAGGCGCCGGATGTCACATGCATTCGATCTCAATCAGTTGAACGACCTGCTTCTGCAGGGACTGGAAGAAACCGGCAGGGTCACGCATGCATCAATTTATCTCATGGACTCGGGGGGTGGTTTTATCAGACACGCGTTTATCGGGCCGGCTCCGCCGCCCCGCGAGCTGAAAAGCGGTGATCTCAAGAATCTTACCGGCGCGCTAGAGAAAAGGGGAAGCGTTGCAGTGGACAGGCTCATCGAGGAAAGGGATCAGCTTCTCTTAAGCGGGCAGAGGCGTGACGCCGTGCGCCTGAACCGCGTGATGCGTGTACTGGACGGACTTAAATCCGATGTCGTGGTACCTGTCGAGACAGAGGACCGGCTTACGGGTCTTTTGTGCGTGGCGGATGAAAGACGGAAGGATCCTTTTACACTGGAGGAGATAAACCTGATTGAGGCTCTTTCCGATCAGCTCGCCATCGGCGTGGAGAACTCGCAGCTTTACAAGAAAGAACAGGAAAGGGACAGGCTCGTCGTCATGGGACAGCTTGCGGCAGGGCTCGCGCACGAGATTCGAAACCCGCTCGGTGCCATAAAGGGAGCGGCACAGCTCATTGATGATACAGGGCCGGACGACGGCGGCGGCCGGGACGAGCAGGAAAAGGAGATCCTGGGCGTAATCGTGGAGGAAGTCGACCGCCTGAACAAGGTTGTCTCTGCGTTTCTGGATTATGCAAGGCCTCACGAAGGCGAGCCCGAGGCTCTGGACGTGAACAGGGTGATAAGGCACACGCTGCAGGTTATCTCGTCCGAGCCCAGGGATCATATCGGGATAAATACTGATCTCGGTGATGACCTGCCCATGGTTTACGTGGATCCCGGAAGGCTGCAGCAGGTTTTTATAAACCTTATTCACAACTCCTTCGAGGCCATGAGCGAAAAGGGGGACAGCCTCAGGATAATCACGAGAACGTACGCTGATCATTTTGTGGAAATCGTTTTTTTCAACAACGGGCCCGGAATACCGCCAGAGGTTCTTTCAAAGGCGTTCATTCCGTTTTTTACAACAAAGGAAAAAGGCACGGGCCTCGGACTTGCAATATGCCAGAGCATAATCAAGAACGCGAACGGCGAAATATCCATAAGCTCATCGGATGAAGGCACCAGCGTTCACGTAAGGCTGCCGGCCGTGGCGCCGTAGGGCAGAAGGTACCACTCCTCGCAGGGGCGGTGCTGGACTTCCCTGTTTTACCGTTTTTGATTAAAACGCATAGCTTGTTGATATAACTTAACAATCATGGGAAGCAGAGGACTTTTTGCGACGCTCTAGGCATTTGCGACGGTCGCAAAAAGCCCATGCCAGGTTTGATAAATTCTCAGAAAAAAGGCATTTTTACTACGAAATTATCAGCAAAAAAGGCAAAACAGTATTAAGTTGATAGAAAAATCAGGTTTTTATTGATAAATTCATATCTGCAAGATGTTGAGCACACCCGTCGCAAATGCCCTTGATCTGAATTTATCATTTGATTACAGAGGGTTATTAGGTTTAGCCTGCCCGCCCGCCCGGGCTAATTAAGACCGCGGCGGAACGGATTCAAGGGGCGGAACGAAACGATATCGTTTGTCCGCCTCCGCAAAGCCTTCCTCCTTCGCCCTTCGGGCTACGGCGGACAAGCCGGCGGATTTACCAAATCAAATCGATCGTCTGGTCCATCTGGCAGGTGCCGCCCCCCCTTGACAATCCCCGCCATGTATACATATTACTTCGGCATATCAAAGAGCCTGTAGAGGAGAAGAAACATGAATCCCAAAGACTGGATGTTCGATAAGCGCGTAATTAAAAGGAATTTAAAGAAAGCCACATATACGATCAAGGAATACCAGGATCATCTTGCACAGCTTCCTGATTCCGGTGAAAAAGGCGAATACGTTGATGTTCTTGAAGATGTTCAGGATGGCGAAAAAAAAGCGGACAAAAGCGAGGGTGAAGAATCCACCGGCCCTGAAGCCAGATAGAACAGGGGAAACGTAAATGAGCGAAAAAGAAAAAGGTTTCAAGGTAGTCGACAAACGCGGACAGGAAGAGGAAGAAGCGCAGGGAGCGGAAGAAGCCGATTCCGTAAAACCGGAAGAAGCTGAATCGCGTGAGCCCGGAACCGGGGCTGAAGATACGGCGGAAGACGAATTTCCCTATGAGATTGATTTTATAAACTTCATTCTGTCCTTAAGCCACAGCGTGATGGTTCATCTCGGAAAGGTACCTCATCCGGAGTGCGAAGGAGCCTGCAAGGTAAACCTTCCAATGGCCAAGCAGGGCATTGATATCATCGAGATGCTTCAGGAAAAGACAGAAGGCAACCTGACTGGCGATGAAGAGCGGATACTGACCTCCATACTTACGGACATAAGGCTGGCGTACGTTTCCGAATCGAAAAACAAATGATTTTTCAGCGCCATATTGTCATTTTTCCGGCGTTGCTCATTCTGCTTTCAGCCGGCAGTGCGGGCTGCCGCAGGGTGGATTCGTCACAGCATCCGGACACCGATCGTGCAGAGACATTAAAAAACATCTTCTCGAAAGACCCTGAACCCTCGAACTACGCGAAGAAAGACACGCCTTCGCCTGAGCCGGAAACCGGTTCAGATAACAAAGCACAACCCCTTCCTGTCCCGGGTGCGCATGAGAGATCAGTGAGCGGTATACCCAGATCATTCGCCGATCTCGTAAGCCGCGTAAGCCCGGCCGTGGTCAATATTTTCAGCACCAAGGTAAAGAGACAGAGATCCATCGGGCCCGTTCCCTTTGGCGGAGGATTCGACCTTTTTTTCGGAAGGCGGCCCAGGGAGCGCATAGAGCGCAGCTTGGGATCGGGATTTATAATTGACAACAAGGGTCATATTCTCACGAACCATCACGTGGTGGAAGGCGCTGCCGACATCCTGGTGGAAGTGGAAGGCATCAGCACTCCGGCCAGCGCGCAGTTTCTGGGAAGTGATCCGCTTACGGATGTCGCGTTATTGAAGATCGAGGGAACGGGACTTGATGCAGTGAAAATGGGAGACTCGGATACGCTTCAGGTTGGAGAATGGGTGGTTGCCATCGGCAATCCCTTCGGCCTTTCACACACGGTCACGGCCGGAATAGTGAGTGCAAAGGGCAGGACGAGGGGTGACGTGGGACTGGGACCGGGTGGATATTACGGGTTCATTCAGACGGATGCATCGATTAACCCGGGCAACTCGGGAGGCCCCCTCATCAACGTGCAGGGAGAGGTCGTGGGCATCAATTCCGCGGTGGCTGCGCAGGGGCAGGGTATAGGATTTGCCATTCCCATCAATGTGGGCCGCGCCATAATCGGACAGCTTCAGGCCCGGGGATACGTTGTACGGTCCTGGCTCGGCGTTCTCATCAGGGATCTTACACCCAAAATTGCGGCGGATCTCGGACTGGCGAGCGAAAAGGGCGCTCTCGTCATCGATGTTGTCGAAGGAGGTCCGGCGGACAATGCCGGGATCAAGTCAGGTGACGTGATAATCGAGTTCGGAAAAGAAGAAATCGAGAACTCGGCCCGGCTTCCCTGGCTCGCTTCCAGCGCCGGGGTGGGCGAGGTCGTTGATGTGAAGATCATACGCAACGGCCGTCTTTTCTCGGTGAAAATAACAATGGAACAGCTTCCGGTCCCGCCCCGTGTTTGACACGCCGATATAAAAACCATCAGAATAAAACATGGCCCGTTTTCACGCAGGACTTCGTTTGCAGATTGTACTGACGCTGGCAGCAGTGCTGGTGGCTGGAATGCTGCTGGTGGATTTCGCCACGATTCACCTGACCAAGATTTCACTTCAGAGACAGCGTGCTGCGGGTGCGGCCCTGTCAGTGGATGAACCCGGGGAAATTAACCAGGCGACGGTTGCACAGGAGCTTGGCAGACTCCACCGCCTCACGCTGCTTTACATGGGCCTGGCGATAGCTCTTGCGCTCCTTATCGGGTACATCCTGCTGACCAGGCTCATTGTAAGACCCGTGTCGAAACTGAGGGCGGCTGCAATGAAAGTGGCCGAGGGGCAGGCCGGGGTCGTTGTGGACGCGAAGGGCAGCTCGGAGCTCGTGCAGCTTCAGCTGGATTTCAACCAGATGAGCCGCAGGCTCAGGGAACAGCACAGCACGCTTGAGCAGAGGCTTGAAGAGATCGAAAAAACAGCCGATGAGCTGAGAAAGACGCAGGACAGGCTGATTCAGTCCGCAAAGCTGGCCACGGTTGGAAGACTGGCCGCCGGGGTGGCACACGAAATCGGAAATCCCCTGAGTGCGATAAAGGGTTTTCTGGATCTTCTGGAGACCGCCGATCCGGAGTCAGAGGATGCTGCCGAGTACCGGAAGCTGGCGAGCGAGGAGGTCGAGAGGATTCACCGCGTGATCGGCGAGCTTCTGGCCTATGCCCGTCCGGGAGGACACGGGGAAGCCGGTGTTCTTCTCAGGGATGCGGTTGAGCGTTCGCTCAGCCTGCTTATGGCACAGAGCGTTTTTGATAATGTGGACGCCGCACTGAGTATCCCGGAAGACATTCCTCCGATAATGGCCACCATGGATCAGATTTCCCAGATTTTCGTGAACATTTTTCTTAACGCGGCCCAGGCCATGGACGGCAGGGGGAAAGTGTTTTTGGAGGCGGATCTTGTCCGGGAATGGAAGAGCGGCCCGGAGGCGGCACCGTCTGCTGCCGTCAGGATAAGGATCTCGGACACGGGTCCGGGCATAAGCGAAGAAGATACGGCAGTGGTCTTTGAGCCGTTTTACAGCACGAAGTCCACAAGCAGGGGAACGGGTCTCGGGCTCGCTGTCACGCAGTCCATCTGCGAAAGGCAGGGAGGAATGATTACTGTTGAGAACAATCCCGCAGGCGGCGCATGTTTTACCGTGGTGCTGCCTGCACTGGCTGAAGAAACCGGCCGTGTGCCTAGGGGCGGGGATGACAACGAATGCTGAGCAAGGACAGAAAATACAGTGCCGGCAGGACCATGAGCGCCCTGAGGTCGAGCGTTTTCCTTTCGACTTTCAGTCTCGCCGTTGTCGCAGTAATTCTCTTTCTCTTCGGGTTCGGTGCGTATGCCTGGCATCTGTGGGGGACAAAGGGTTGCAGGATAAGGGTCAAGTCCGGACAGGCACAGGTGAGCTCGGATGACGGCGCATGTCGTTCGAGCGAAAAGCTTGTGTTCAATTACCACGTTTTCAGTGAGGCGAGCCCGGAGATCGGGCTGACTGTTGCCGCTGCAGCGCTTGGTGATAACGGTTTACCCGATGTGGGGGATCTCGATCGTATCAGGGAAGATGGTACGTCGTACTTTGCAATGCTCGAAAACGGATCTTCCGATAAGGTGGTGATTCCGTGTGATTTTCTTCTCGCCGATTACATGAAAAAGCACTCGATGCCTGAGCAGGACGTGCGACAGAGACTTTTTGTATTCATTGAACCGTGCTCCATCGGCCAGGAGCTGCGCGCACAGTGCGACCACAGATGCATTACCTGGGCCCTGAATGACACCAGGCGCGGATCGAAGGACAGGTACACGAGGATGCTGCATTTCGCTCTATGGTCGTGGAGCTATCTTACATGGAGCAGGTTCACTGTATCCGATCACCACAGGGCAGTGGATGTCATGGATATCACCCATGATATAAAGGGATACCATAATCTCGTCACTCTTTCTCACCACGGCAGGTTCCGCAGGGATCACCTTGACGGGGATCTCCTGCTGCAGCAGAAACAGGAGGCTGATGAGAAAGGGGTAAAGCGCCTCTTCGAGAAGAAGAAGAAGGGGGGACTTGGATATTTCAGGAAAAAAAGGAGAAAGTCCTCTTCGAAATCCCGCAGACGCCGAAGACGGTGATCTTTCCTTTACCCCGATTATTTACTTCAAGACGAGTCTGCATACCCGGCGTTGCCGACGGATTCCTGAATACTCTCAATACATTGAGAGTGGACTGAATGTAATGCTGCATTGACACTGCATTTGGTAAACTGGTACTTTCATTATTTACTGGTTTCGGGGGTGGTGTAAAAATTTGCCGAGCCGTAGATCGCGGCGGGGAGTTATTCATGGCTGGAAAACGCGTTCTTGTATTTGAGGCTGATTCCGAATATGCGCAGACCATTTCGAACGGGCTTGGCAGCCTGGGTTGCGAGGTGGAAGTGATAAATGAAGGGGCCGCCGGTCTTGAGCTTGCAAAGGACTGGGTTCCCGATCTCATCATCCTCAATGTGGAGCTTCCGGGGCAGAGCGGGTTCTCGGTATGCCGCAAGATCAGGAAGAATGCGGCTCTCAAGACCGTTCCATTGATAATAACTTCCAGCGAAGCAACGGACGAAACCTTTGAGAAGCATCAGAAGCTGCCGGTGAGGGCGGATGATTATCTTAAGAAGCCTTATGAATTCGAAGATCTCATGGCAAAGATCACGCCTCTTGTTCCCATGGACGCGGATGCAGGGGATTCAGAAGAACTACCGGTTGATGAATCGGATGACGTGCTCGAAATAATGGAGGATGACGGGGATATTATCATCGACGATGAGGTGGATGTGGAAGACGTTGATGAAGAGATAGAAAGTCTTACCGAGGAGGCCTTTTCGGCGATTGCACTGAACGAAGAATCTTCATCCGGAAATGCGCCGTCGGAACCCGAACCGGAACCCGAACCGGAGCCCGTACCCCCGCCCATGGTGCCTGCCCCCGAACCTCCTGTTGAAAAAATAGAAGAGCTGGAACCCGAGGAAGAAGAACCTGAAGAAATAACGTCCGGCCCGGATGCGTCTGGTGCCGCCGACAGCGCCTTGAGCGCAGAGAACGACAAGCTCAAAAAGGAAATAGAAGAATTACGCCAGTCGCTCGAAAGCGCAAGATCCGCGGCTTCATCAAAAGGGTCGTCAAGCAGGGAGCTGCTGGATCTGCGGGAGCTTTTAAATCGCAAGGACAAGGAACTCCTGGACGTCAAGGATGATCTGAACGCCAAGGAGAAGCAGCTGCTGGATCACAGGGAGAGGTTTAACGACCTTGAAAGAAAACGCATTGAGTTGGAAGAGAATAACGAGAATCTCGAACGGGACCTTGAAGAGGCGCATCAGAAATCCAGTGCGCTCGAGGCGGACCTTGAGACCGCGAATAATAAGTGCTCCGATCTCGAGGGAAGGATAAGCGCGCTAGAACAGAAGATACAGGATGCGAATGACGAGTACGACAAGGCCAGGGAGCAGGCGAAGGAGGATCTTGAAAAACTTGAACAGGAGCATGCCGAAGCCATTGAGCAGAAGAAGGAGGAGCTGGCCGAGGAGCATTCGAGGGACAAGAACGATGCGCTGGACGCCCTGAGGAGGGCTCTGGAAAATGCTCACGAGGAAGAGAAGGAACAGGCCCTGATAGAACAGCGCCACAGGCACGAAGAAGAAGTCCAGCAGCAGAAGGAAAGTCTCGAGCAGGAGAAGGAAGAGGCTCTTCAGAGTCTGAAGGAAGAGCATGAGAACACGGTCCGGGAACTGAACGAGAAGCACTCAGCGGAAATGCAGGATGAGCAGGCCAGGTCGGCGCAGGCCGTGGAGGAAATCGAGGAGCAGAGAAAGAAGGAAACGGGAACTCTCACCAACCAGCTTCTGGAGGCAACGCGTCGTGCGGAACAGGCGGAACAGGCCAGGGATGAGGAGCATACGGCCCTCGAAACGGCTGAAGAGGAAGTAAGGGCTTTGAAGGAAAATCTGGAAAGCACGCGTGAAAATCTTTCCTCCAGGATCAGCGAGCTTGAATCCGAGACCACTCAGCTGAGGGGACAGGTGGAGGAGATGGACGGCCAGCTTGAGGAAGATTCAGAGGCTGCGGCCAAGGCTCTTCAGGCCCTCGAGATCGTCCAGAAACTGCTCGAACCCGTGGCCGGAGATGAAGAAGAGCCGGCCCAGTGATCCCCGTTGAATCGCCCTTTGTGAGAAACCTGAAACAGACCCATGTTCTAAAAGGCTTTTTCATTACTGGAATCATACTGTCCTGCCTGTTGCTTTCCGGCTCAAAGATTGAGATTCCCTACGACAAGGCAAAGACGTATTCCTCCGGGACAAAGAGGTTTCATCCCAGGAGAAGAGAAGTACCCAGGACAACGCTCTTCAGCATACATACAAAAGAGGCCCTTCCCATATTCAAAAAACCGACTCCGAAATGGCTGTTGAACAGGTTTTTCAGGTGCCGAGGGACTGATGATGAACATGGGCTGGATCCCGAGCTGCTGGATATACTGGTAAGGGCGGCGGAAAGATTCAAGGCTCCGAAGGTGGTCATAATCTCCGCTTATCGATCACCCAAGTTCAATGATTACCTGAGGAAAAAGGCACGGCACGTGGCATGGGAAAGCCTGCATACAGAGGGCAGGGCGGTTGATTTCCGCATACCGGGTGTAAAGACGGGGAGGATTTACAGGTGGCTGCGCGTAAATCACAAGGGTGGAATCGGACATTATCCATCAGACGGCTTCATCCACATCGACACGGGCCCACCCAGAACGTGGATCGGGAGGTAGAAGCTCCGTTACAGGTCGTATTGTTCTGACATGACTTTTTTCATTATTGTCGAGTAGTATTTCATGGCCCTGTCCCCTCCGGGAACAAGCTTTTTCCTGTACATGAAGAACGATGTCGCAGCCGCAGCCAGGCCATGGCCGTATGGAGACGGATGGAGTCTGTCGATTTTCAGGGGGATGTCCTGAATTTTCTGAAATTCCCTGAAGACATGCATGAGGTCGAATGAATAAAGACCGTATCCGGCAAATTCACGCGTCAGAGTCCGGTGCAGGTTTTCAAGCGGATAATCGTCGTCCAGGTCCTGCAGGAACGGGAAGATCACGATGACGACGGGTATGTTCTTCTTGCGTGAAAGCTCAGCCAGTTTTTTCATCCCCCTGGCAACCGGGGACCATGTCTCTTTAAGCTCATGCAGTTGCGTGAGATATTCAACATGTTTTCCCGAATTACGTGCCAGCACATAAGGATCACGGGCTTTAAAATCAGGGGTCGTGTCTTTGATGCCGCCGGCTCTTGTCAGAGATTTGAGTGTGAAGAATGCAAGCCTGAAGATTCTTGAATGATACAGCAGTTTATTTACGCCCGTTTTCTTTTTTTGCACAAAGCCACCGGCATTTTTCAATTTCCAGGTAAGGTTTGCTTCTTCGAGGCTGTATTCCTGCGGGTCGTTCAGACAATAGCCGTAGATGATGAGGTCAGGGTCGAATTTCAATGCTTTTGTCCGGATGGTTTCCAGTACCTGTGTGAAACTGTAGCCTGTGACGCCGAAGTTCATTGCTTCGTAATGGAGGCGACCGCCGGAGCTGGAGTTGAGAACCTCTTCAAGACACCGGGGCATGGCCTGCGACTGTTTTACGTCGTAACCGTACATGATCGAGTCTCCGACACAGGCGATACGGAAGGTATCGGGAGACTTTTGTAATTTAAATTCCCTGTCGCGCATACCATGGGAGTTAATTTTATTTTTTCCGTCCACAGCTCCCGGAAGCAGTTCATAGCGAAGCCGGGGATTCGGACTAAGACTGTAAAGGTCTGCATATACGGGGAACATATCAGGACCTATGCCGGAATACCTGACCGCGGCTTCCGCTGCCAGAAGAAAAAGCAGAGTTGCACAACCAAGAAGTAACAGGTTTTGTTTCAGGCGTTTGCTCAAGTTCTTAATGCGTCCTGTAAGGGAAGGCGGATGAAAAAACGGGCACCATCGGCGTATTCAGGATCAATACCCACCTCGCCCCTGTGCTCGAGCACTATTTTTTTTACTATGGCGAGGCCGAGTCCCGTACCTTCTTCCTTTGTCGTGTAGTAAGGATCGAACATCATTTCCCTTACCGATTCATCAATGCCTTCGCCGTCATCCTCTACGGTAATAAGGAGCTTCGGAGGCCTGTTCAATGCTGTTACCCTTATCCTGACTTCGCGGCCATGGCTTTTAACGACCGAATGGACCGCATTCCTGACCAGGTTGTCCAGTGCCCGCTTGAACAGGATGCGGTCGAGGTATACTTCGATACCTTTGTCAGGAAAAAACCACTGTATTTTAATATCGGTGTCGGCCGTCAGATGCGAAAGCGATACGCTGCAGTCCTCCAGGTATGAGCGGATGTCGACTTTTTCCAGGCGAACTTCCGGCAGCTTGGCGAATTCGGAGAATTCACCCGTAAGCCTGCGAAGGGTCGTGATCTCTTCTTCCACTATTTCCGAGGACTGATGCAGCAGGTTCTCGTATTCCCTGTTCTGACCTTTATAGGTATCCCTGACCTGCTGCATGGCAAGCTGTATCGGTGTCAGTGGATTCTTGATTTCGTGTGCCAGGCGTCTGGCCATCTCCTGCCATGCAGAGATCTTTCTAAGATATTCAATCCTGTCCCTGGATTCCTGTACTTCTTCAACCATCCTGTTGAAGCCTTCGATGAGTTCTCCTACTTCGTCCCCGGGTCCGGGCTGAACCCTGATTGTCAGATCCCCTGATGCAACTCTGGACATTGCAAGGGCCAGGGCTGATATACGCCTGGTGATGCTGCGCGCGAATGTGAACGAGATGGCAAAGGACACGATAATAATAATGCCGATTATTATCAGGTAAATAATGACGTAACGGTTTTTCAGGAACATGCTGCCCTGACCGAGTCTGGTGTAAGTTTGTGACAGTTTGCCCAGCGATTCGAACCTTTCAAAATGACGCTGTGGAGCCATGAATTCGGCTTCGAGAGACTTGAACGGTTGCTGCTGTATTTCCATTGTTACGGTAAGGGGTCTGAACCCGGTTTTGGGAAACTTGGCTTCATCGCGGGCCGTAAAGATTTTTTCTTCAGTGTCTGTCAGTTTCAGCTGCCTGAGGGAAGGAGTGATGTCGATCTGGCCCCTGAGGAAGTTCTCTATCTCCTGTGCTTCCGAGAGGGGGTTCATGGCCATCAGCGTTTTGTCGGAAGCTATCATGAATGCGCGTGCTTCAAAGGATTCCTTTATCGTCATTATCAGGTCCCTGTAGCTTTCGAGAGCTTCTTCGAATCCTTTTTCTATCCTGGTATTCACGCCGACCGCGTAGCTGCTGGAAACGGCCCTGTCCACGAGAAAAACCGAAGCGCCGAGCGGTATGAGTACTGCAAAAAGAAGGGCCGTGATTATTTTTGCTTCAAACTTTCCCATTTGAGGTATCACCGGTCAATGATGAAGTTCTGGGATCTGAAAACCACTGTTGCTTCGGATGTGCCCAGGCGCTGGTTGACGAATATGCTTAAGAATGAGCCGAAGAAGTTTTCTCCAGGCGCCCTGCTTCGCACGCTTCCATGCGGGCGGCTGAGCCATTTCTTGATATTCCTCACCAGTTCGGGGGAAAGGGGGTTTGCCTCTGCAATTACTTTGACGAAATAGGTTCCCTTTTCAATATCACGGGCTACGGGCGTATGGTGAAGTATTCCGCATTGATCCACGGCCTTCTGTTCGGTGGGCACTCTCTTGTGAATGAAACCGTTTGGATCCTTTATGTCGACAAGGAAATCCTCCTCCCATAGATCGTATACTATCTGGCATGTCCGGGGAAACACGGCTTCGGGCCTGGAGTTACCCTGACCGTATACTGCAAGCCGCAGAACCACGGTAGTGGGAAGGCCGCTCTTGAGCTTGCTTCTGACCGCCTTTCTGAATACGTCCCTGAATGTAAATGAAACGAACAGTGAATTATTGACGCAAGCCGTACCAATGCGCCTTGTGGAATCGCCTGAGTCCGCACGCACGGCTATGAGGCCGATCAACAGCACCGCGGACAGGATCATTCTTACGTTGTGCATCCTGTTCATGGTGCCTAGTCCTCCACAGCCGCAGCGCCCACGGAAGGAATCAGGCGGATGAAATTCGACGCGGAGATCCCGAATACGCCCCAGTTCGTATTGAACCTGAGGCCCAGGTCGGCCGTGATGTCGATGGGAACGGCTCCGAAATCAGAATATCCCTGCGGTTTTGTGTACAGGTCCTGTTCCGAGGCCAGGCCTATGAGGCCGGCGCCGAAGAAGAAATCAAAGCCGTACAGAAATCCGTAACCGCGGTAAAGGGGGATGATGTACTCAAAGGTCGCGCTCCCCGCTATGTCTTCGTACCTCTTTTCCTGTATCGAGGTGTTAAGCATGCTGGGCCTCAGGTGCGCGAAGTTCATCTCCAGCACCCTTGAGGGAACGAGCGAGGACAGGTCTCCGATGAAATACTTGGCGAAGAATGGAGCGTCTCCCAGTATGAGTCCCAGGAAGAGACTCGCCTTTATGGTATGCGACCAGGGCAGCGGTACGTAATGATCGTACCCGAAATTGAATTTTGCGAAATCATAGGAGCTGCCGATGATGTGGGACCCGAGTTCCACGGATATCCCGGCGACATGGCCTTTTCTCGTAAGGTAGAGATCATCCCGCGTATCCAGTTCGAAACCAAGCCTGAAAGTCGAAAGGAAGCTGACATCGGGCCGTATGTCGAATTCGATTGGCTGCATGACTCCGCCGGCCCGGTGCGAGGCGGCCGTGGGCAGCCTGGCGTCCAGGCCTTCGAAGCGGTAATCCACGTAAACGAAGCGTTCTTCGCCGAGGTCGTGGCTTATGCCCAGAGAGCCGCCGTATCTTTCATAGGATACGGTTGCGTAGTCCGTTGTTTCGGCGTTGCCTGCAATGGATATCTCTTCGTTGCCGAAATAGTCTTTCGCATGGTTATAGAGGGCCGAAAAGCGTATGCCCACGGGAAGTTCGAGGAAGTGGGGATAGCTGAAACGGAGGCGCGAGCCCACCTGATCCCTGCCTCCAACGACCGCGGCCGATACATGGATGCCGGACCCTAGGAAGTTGTTTTCCGCAACGTCGATTCCGCCGTAGGGAGTGATATCGCTCCAGCCGAGAGCGATGTCCTGAACCACGATGGTTCCCCTTTCGACAACCTGGACAACGAGAAGGACCGAACCGCGGTTGCTTCCCTTTTTCAGAAACAGGCGGACGCTTGTGAAAAAGCCCGTGCCCAGGAGGCTGTATCTCGCCATGATCAGCCTGCCGTCGTCAGGAGAAAACGGCTCGCCTTTTTTAAGGGTTATGAATCCCTTGATGACATCGGTGTCTGTCTTGTCGTTGCCCTCGACCACTATGTCTTCGAGGACGTAAACGAGCGGGGGCTTGATCGAGTCGTTCGTGCTCATCTCGAGAATGTTCTGATCAGGCAGGGACTGCACCTGTACCTGTTCCTGCTCCTGCGTCTGTTCCTGTGTCTGTTCCTGAATCTGTCCGGTCTGCTCCGGCTCGTTCTGCTCCGCGTCCTGTGCGGATGTTGCCTGCGGCCTGAGCAGTATCAGAACACCCGCGATCAGGGTGTGAACCGTTATCCACCTGTAATTCATGGCCTTATTCATAGTACTTATGACAGAGCCTACCGCGTATTCGAGCGGGTATCAATCGGGGGAATGCGTGCGTAATGTTCACGCCGTCTTCGACGGCAGCCTGTAATCGTTAAAGATTTTTTTGCAGGGCTGGTTTTTGTATATGCGAAGGAGGGAGTTTTTGAAGTCAAACATGGCCGTTAGCAGTGTGAATCCCTCTACATCACCTTCGGGATGCCTGCACGGCGAGTACGGCTTTCCCTCGTGGCTCGAGAGGGCACCTATTATGTCGTCTGCGGACACGCCCGCCGGGGATTTGAGCCCCTCTTTCCATTTTGTCAGCACGTTGTACCTGGTAAGAGACGAGCTTTTTACATATTCCAGGTCCTGGGCCTCGTCGGCCAGCGCTTTCGTGATCAGATGATTCGTATGGATGAAAGGGCCGTTGATTTCAAGCTGCTCGTGACTTGAAGGCGTGACCTCAAGGGAGACGGCTTTTCCCCCGGTCACGGAACCTATGACGTGATGAAAGCTGTACGCCCTTTCGGGATTTTTACAGACGGTGAGCGCTTCATCCACTGTCGAAGCCTGCATGGCGAGCCTGTCCAGGAAATACCTTCCCACTCCGTTTCGGACTTCCTTTGAATAAATGAAATTCGTCGTCATCATTATGCCCCTGCTGTTAACCCAGGGCGCGTTGCCCGGCAGAATCCCGGGATACGAAGCGCACAGCACGGAGGGTTTTCCCTCGGGGTGCATCTTCAGCATGAACATCTTATCTGCATAAGCCATGTGCCCGTCTTCGTTATGGGCCACGATGATGCTTCCCTGATTGTTTATGACCACGGTTGAGCATCCGGGCTGGCCCGGCCCGGGCCTGCTTACGGTTGCGTCCTTCATGGCGCCGTATTCGGCCTTGAGATTAAGAATCATCAAATCCCTGAAACTGACACCGCTTCCGTCCGCCCAGCCTCTCAGTTCCTCCACTGCATCGGGCGCGTGTTTACGGGCCGCTGCAAG
>Ga0272442_10001490_pt1 | contig 35601 bp, 34 predicted proteins | sample SSMForm2O_FD_200262 | JGI IMG/M metagenome (GOLD analysis project Ga0272442, IMG submission 200262) | Marine sediment archaeal communities from Little Sippewissett salt marsh, Falmouth, MA, United States - SSM-Form-2O | ecosystem: Environmental > Aquatic > Marine > Wetlands > Sediment ... | reverse complement strand
TTGAGACAATGCAACAAATGATGCAATCCATGAATGGAACAAATTGTATCCCGATTGTAAGGGTTCAGTGGAATGAACCTGTGGTTATTAAGCGTGTTCTGGATCTAGGAGCCTATGGTGTTCTTATTCCCTGGGTCAATACTAAAGAAGAGGCAGAAAATGCTGTAAGAGCTTGTAAATATCCCCCTGATGGGATTAGAGGATGTGGACCTCGAAGGGCAGCATGGTTTGATCCATCATATGTTGAAACTGCTAATAAGGAACTCCTGGTTATAATCCAGATAGAAACAGAAAGAGCTGTAGATAATATAGATGAAATCTTATCGGTGAAGGGAATAGATGCATGTTATATAGGACCCAGAGACCTATCGGTAAGTATGGGATTTGGTAGTCCTCCCAAGTGGGATGAACCAACATATCGAGAGAAATTTGATATTGTATTAAAGGCTGCCAGCAGGTGGGAGAAACCAGTTGGTATGTTTACTACTATTGATAATGTTGGATGGGCGATAGAGAAAGGATTCCGGCTTAATACAATAGATAATGCAGATGTTTTCTTTATCAGGAGTGCACGAGCAGCCCTTGAGAAAGCTCGCAATGCAATAGCAGATAAGAAATCTGGCAAATAGTGTTTCTGGCTTGGATAAGTACATTAGAAAAGGGTATCAACAGTAGCACTCCAGTCAATAGTAGCTATTTCTGCTATGTAGCGTTGTCGTTGTAAATAGGGTAATTACATAAAGTACTGGACTAAGCTTTCAATTCCTGTAGAAGCTACGTCATCTAATGATTATAGTAACTTGTTGGTGGAGGAAATATACATTATTATGTATCTGAATACAGGAAGATAGAAGACTAAGATAAACGATATTTGGGGGTTTTAAGATGGTTATAGAGAAGGCAACGATTGAATTGGTAAAAGGCTGGGAAATCCTTGATTCCAGGGGTAATCCTACTGTTAAAGTGCAGGTAACATTAGTTGATGGAACTCTAGGAGTAGCTGCGGTCCCTTCAGGAGCCAGTACCGGAAAACATGAAGCTATTGAATTACGCGATAACGATACGCACAGATATGGAGGTCTTGGTGTTCTGAAAGCAGTTGAAAATATTAATGACAGTATTGCTTCTTCAATAGCAGGTATGTCAGCTTTAGAACAGCAAGCAATAGACCTAAAAATGATTGAATTGGATGGTACCGATAATAAAAGCCGACTTGGAGCCAATGCAATTCTTGGAGTTTCACTGGCTGTGGCTCAAGCTGGTGCTAACTTTCTCAGATTACCTTTATATCGCTATCTGGGAGGTACAGAGGCGAACCTGTTACCCGTCCCTATGATGAATATATTAAATGGGGGCAAGCATGCACGCAACTCAACAGATTTCCAGGAATTTATGATAATGCCAGTAGGTGTTGACAGTTTTTCCAAAGCTGTTCAAATGGGTAGCGAAGTTTATCATTCTTTGCATGACATACTGAAGGATAAGGGATTAAACACCAGTGTTGGAGACGAGGGAGGTTTTGCACCTACACTTTCTTCCAATAAAGAAGCATTAGAGTTAATACTGGCAGCCATTGATAAGGCCGGTTATAAAGCTGGCGTAGATTGTTTTCTTGCCCTTGATCCAGCCTCAAGCAGCTTCTATGAAAATGGTAAATATGTTTTAGCTATAGAGGGAGTTACACTCAGTTCTGAAGAGATGGTGAATTATTATATTGATTGGACTTCAAAATATCCTATCATCAGTATCGAAGATGGCCTGGCAGAGGACGATTGGCAAGGTTGGACTTTGCTTACAAATAAATTGGGAGAGAATGTCCAGCTTGTAGGCGATGATCTTTATGTTACAAATATCGAACGCCTTGAGAGAGGAATTAAGGATGGAAGTTCCAACTCAATTCTGATAAAGCTAAACCAGATTGGTACTCTTACGGAAACACTGTCCACTGTGAAGCGAGCGGTTAAAGCGAAGTGGACAAATGTTATAAGCCATCGCTCCGGCGAGACGGGAGATACTACCATAGCTGACTTAGCTGTTGCTGTCGATGCAGGTTTTATTAAATCAGGGGCTCCATGCCGTAGTGAGAGACTTGAGAAATACAACAGACTTCTTGAAATAGAGAATGAGCTAGGAGAAAATGCATGCTATGCTGGGAAAGGAGCCTTTAATAACCTACGGAGATAATATTTATGCGACTAGTAGCAGGCGTTTTTCAGATAAAGCTTCCCTTCCCCAATAATATCTCTGGCTTTACAAATACATATGTAATTGAAGGGGAAAAAGGAAATATTCTCATTGACAGCGGATGGGATTGGCCAGGTGCACTCTGGGCTTTTAGAGAAGGGTTAAGAATGGACTCATTAAAGTTCCAGGACATTAACTGGATAGTAATAACACATATTCATCCGGATCACTATGGACTGACTGATAAGTTAAGAAGCCTCTGTGGAGCAAAAGTGGCTATGCATAGAACCGAAGCAGGACAGATTGAATCAAGATATAAAAGTTCAGATACATTAATCCACGAATTGGCTGGAGTACTCGGTAAAAATGGAGTCCCTAAAGAAGAAGTGGTAGAAATGCAGAATGCATCCTTGTGGATGAATAAATTTGTTTCGCCATGCTATCCTGAGATAATACTTGATGAAGGTGACAGAATTTCCAATGGTTCTCTCGAATTTGAGGTTATGCATACACCTGGACATTCAGCGGGGCATATATGTCTTTACGAACCTCAAAAAAGGTGGCTTTTTTCTGGAGATCATGTATTATTTCAGACTCTTCCTCATGTAGGTCTTAATCCTCAAGCAGGAGACAATCCTCTTGGAGACTATTTTGATTCTTTACATGTGCTAGAAAAATTAAAAATAGGTTTTGTTTTTCCAGGACATGGTCCGGTATTTAATAGTCTGAAATTACGTACTGGTGAAATATTGTATCTTCATAACCAGAAAAGAATAGAAATTATGAAAGTTCTGAATGAAGGTTTAAAAACAGCTTATCAGGTAGCTATGGATATTCCGTGGAATAAGAAGACAATCAAAACAGAATTCCGGGATTTATCAGTCAGGGACAGGAGATTAGCCATATTACAGACTATGGCACATTTAAAGTTGTTAATTTCTGAAGGCGAAGTAGGAAAAATAGTACAGAATGGGATTTACTTATATTTATCAAAGAATTAAACTACATCGGAAGTATTTCATATATACTGGAGAGTAATAGCCATATAAATCTGCTGAGTAAGGAGACGAATAAATGACAACTAAAGTAGGCATTAATGGATTCGGACGTATTGGAAGGTTAGCTTTCAGGGCAATAAAAGAGCGGCATGGCGCTGAACTGGAAGTAGTAGCGGTCAATGATCTTACCGATGCCATGACCAACGCACATCTTTTGAAATATGATAGTAGCTACGGGATATTTCCAGGTAGTGTTGAAACTAAAGGTACCTCTATAGTAGTCGACGATAAAGAAGTCAGAGTATTAGCTGAGCGTGATCCGTCGAACATCCCATGGAATGATTATGCGGTTGATATAGTAATTGAATCTACAGGACTGTTTACTCAAGCAGGCAAGGCGGCAGCTCATCTTCGAGGTAGCGTTAAGAAAGTTATCATCTCAGCACCAGCCCGCCAGGAAGACATTACTGTGGTTCTTGGTGTCAATGAGGAGCAATATGAACCATCAAAGCATAATATTATATCAAATGCTTCTTGTACCACTAATTGTATTGCTCCTGTAGCTAAGGTTCTTCACCAGAAATTTGGTGTTATTCGTGGTTTTATGACCACCGTACATTCTTATACAAATGACCAGAGGATTCTCGATGTTTTCCATAGTGATCTTCGTCGAGCACGTGCTGCCGCGGTCAATATTATACCTACAACGACAGGAGCTGCTCGTGTTGTAGGCGTGGTAATTCCTGAGTTGAATGGAAAACTTGACGGAATTGCGATACGTGTGCCTACTCCCAGTGTTTCCGTGGTTGATTTCGTAGCAGACCTTAATAAAACAGTAAATGCCGATGAAATTAATGAGGCTTTTTATGAGGCTGCAAAGGGGAAACTAAAGGGAATTCTCGAGTATTCTGATTTACCACTGGTGAGCATAGACTTCAAAGGAAATCCTGCCAGCTCTATTTTTGATGCTATGACTACAATGGTCATAGATAAAACGATGGTTAAAGTTCTTGCCTGGTACGATAATGAATGGGGCTATAGCTGTCGCATTGCTGATCTGACTACTTATATTGCTAATAGAGGTTTGTAGTTCGACTAGCTAAGGTATTCCTGGTGACAATAATAGAGAACAGGTGACCGGTATATATTGAAGAGGAAAGAGCTGGGGATGAAGCTCGTATTGAGGTGTAGTTAAGATGTTAACACCCGGACATTTGGAGGACACTTCTTATTTAGTAGTCAGTAGCTTCAGTAACCTTTATTTTATGTAGACCATTGTAGCCTATTGCAGATAAAGTGCTTAGAGGTGTATGATGCTAGCAAAATACATAAATGGAGGTGGGAAATGTCCTCGTCAAAGAATGGCACTGGTTTGACGCCTAATGTAGCAGGGCTTCTCTGTTATGTTGCTGGCTGGATTTCAGGGATAGTTTTTCTGATAATTGAGAAAGACAGCAAGTTTGTTAAATTCCACGCATTACAGTCTATTGTGACGTTTGGGATTTTGACTGTTGTTCAGATTATTTTATCGGTAATCCCATTTATTGGCTGGGTTCTTGTTCCCATTATTTGGATTTTGATGCTTATCTTGTGGATTATTCTTATGATTCGAGCATATTCAGGTAAGATGTGGAAATTGCCCTTGGTGGGGAATTGGGCTGAAGAACAAGCCAATAAAGGGTAGAGAAAAAAGGTAAGGGCTATATTCATTAAGTGCAGCTGAAAATATGGAGTGTTGTGATAACTGTGCTTGAGCCAATTTTTTTATTTTTAGGTCGTTATTAAAGTAAAAGATCAAATATCCAGGTGTTATAGTAAACTTTTTCATTCCCCCTTTCGTTTTCCTATATAATAGGCATTGGTAAGATGTCTATTGAAAAGGATATTGTTGAGAGAGCAGTAAAAGGTGATAGAGATGCCTTTGCTCAGCTTTATGAAAAGCATTTTGATAGAATTTATCGTTATATCTATTTCCGGTTGGGAAGTAAAACGGTAACGGAGGATTTAACGCAGGATGTATTTCTAAAAGCTTTGGAAGCGATTGGCTCTTTTAAATGGCGACATTCTCCTTTCGCTGCCTGGCTGTATCGAATAGCTCATAATCAGGTAGTTGACTATTTTAGGAAGCATAGTAAAGTGGAAAAAGTACCTCTGGAAGACGAAATGGAATTAGCTGATAAGTCTGATACTGCATCTGTAGCGGAGAATGAACTTGAAATTGAAAGAATGATTGCTGGTATTGATAAATTGACGCCATCCCAAAAAGATGTGATTTCACTTCGCTTTGGCGCACAACTCACTATTGCAGAAGCGGCTAAGACTTTAGGGAAAAATGAAGGGACAGTAAAAGCATTGCAATATAATGGTGTTTTAGCGCTGAAGAAAATGCTACTGGCAGGCGAATAAAAGTGGTAGATAAAACAGAAGAGATTTTTAATAATTGCCTTGAACAAATGTTTCAGGGGTTAAGCATAGATGAATGTCTTAAGACATACCCTGACCAGTCAACCGAACTAGAACCTTTATTAAGAACAAGCCTTGCTCTTAGCAGAAATTCTCTGGATATTCAGACTGATTCTCAGTTTAAAGCTAAGTTAAAGGCTCGGCTCCAAGTTGTATCAGAGAATAAAGAACATAAAGCAGCCTGGTTTTTCGGCTGCTATAAGCGATTAGCTATAACTATGGTTAGCGTTATTGTAGTTTGTATTATTGCAGTAGGAACCTTTTTCACCTCGTCAAATGCTTTGCCCGATGAAACTCTTTACCCGGTAAAATTGACTGTTGAACGATTAAGACTAACATTTGCTTTATCAGATATAGATAAAGTGAAGGTGAATGTTCAATTTGCTGAGCGCAGGGCAAATGAAATGGTTGAGATGGCCTTGCAGGGTGAAAGTGATAAAATTACTACTTTGGCAACGCAAATAGCTGCTCATCTGGATAATATAAATATATCGGAGGTAGACCTGACTGCTCAGGATGAAACTGCCAGGTTATTATTACCGGCTGAGTTACCCCAAACTGCGGTAATGGAAGCTACTGACCAGGAGAAAAGCGTTGGGGATCTGGAAGAAATGCTGAACCAGAGCCGTGAAGAGACTTTGAATGCATTACAGGCTGCATTAATCACAGCTCCCGAGTCTCTTAAACCAATATTAGAACAGGCTATTGAAAATATGATAAAAGATTACGGCGAGGTGATTTCTATTATAGGAACTGCTTAAAACAATACTCTGGTTATAAGTTTTGAGTATTGAAGTGCAAGAGTATAATAAACGAGATATTTGATATATGGCAACAGAGGTTTTTTATCGTAAATGGCGACCGCAGGTACTTGCTGAAGTTGTGGGGCAAGAGCCTGTAATTCAGTCTTTGCGTTACGCTGTAGAGAAAAATAAAGTGGCTCATGCCTATCTTTTTTGTGGTCCACGAGGCACAGGTAAGACCAGTACCGGACGTATATTAGCCAAGGCAGTCAATTGCCTTGATCAGTCATATGGCGAGCCATGTAATGTATGCTATATGTGTAAGTCTATTACTGATGGTAGATCTTTAGATGTCATAGAAATAGATGCAGCTAGTAATAGAGGCATAGATGAAGTACGCAGCCTTAGAGAAAAAGTCAACTATGCTCCAGGGAGTGCCCGTTATAAGGTATATATAATTGACGAGGTACATATGCTAACTGAGGCTGCTTCCAATGCACTACTGAAAACACTGGAGGAGCCACCACCACGGGTTATATTCATTCTCGCTACTACGGAACCTCAGAAAGTACTATCAACTATCATATCTCGTTGCCAGAGGTTTAATTTCCATCGTCTATCTCAAACTGCGATAGTCAGCAAACTCCAACTTATATGCAAGGAGGAAGGGCTCCAAATCCAAATCGACTCCTTAAGACTTATTGCTCGTGCTTCTACTGGAAGCCTTCGTGATGCTGAGAATATACTTCAACAATTATTTTCTTACTATGGTAGTCAACTTGATTTTGAACAAGTTCAAACAACTCTTGGCTTTAGTGACGATCCTCGGATAATCCAGCTGGGAAATCATATTATTGAAAAAGAAATATCTGCTGGACTTAAAACAATATGCAATGTTAATAATGATGGCATTGATCTTCGTCAGTTTAATCAAGGATTAGTTCAATATCTCCGTAGTCTACTGATGGTAAGGAGCAAATGCTATGAGGCATTAGATATTACTGCCGAAGATTTAGCAGCTATGAAAAAAGTTGTAGCTAATGTTTCTCTTGCGTATTTGCTACGGGTGATAAAACTTTTTTCAGGCATAGAATTTCACCAGGATAGCTGTTCTACTCTACCATTGGAATTGGCTTTCGTAGATAGTATATTACCACTGGTTGAATCAAAAGAAGAGAGATCCCTTGAAACTCCAGAGGACAGTAATGTTGTTTATTCAAAGTATGAGACAGAAAAGCTTTTCGGGGCTGATAGTGAAAGACTAGTAAGTAATTCCGTACAGAAATTAAACTCAAATCCTTCAGAAGATAGTATTGGCAAGAGAAATACCGTATCTGAAGAAACCAAGTTGAATACTACATCTAAAGGTATAGATGAAGGTGGCGTTATTGATCCCTCAAACGAGAAAACCACCCCAGTTGTAGTGGAAACTTCACTGGAAGTCAATAGTAATAATGGAATGGGCAAAGAGCCAAATAGGAATCAAAACTTCGACTATGTTAATAGTAGATGGAAGGAGTTCATTGGCTCTCTTCGCGGTGAAGGCTCAAGCGGTAACCTCGATGCCTTCTTGCGTAGCGCTTGTGAACTTGTAAATATTGAAGGAGATACCCTTATTTTAGGTTTTTATTATCCTTTTCATATGGAAAAAATTGAAAACAATAAATATCGACACCTGGTGGAGAATAAACTGAAAGAAGTTTATAATCATTCATATAAAGTTAAGTGTATTCTAATTGAACGAAAGCAGAATAAGACCTCTTCTCAAGAAGGACGGAGTCCAATGGTTAAAGCTGCTTTAGAAATGGGAGCAGAAATAAAAAATGGATAAATCAATTTTAAGACAGGCAAAACAACTTCAAGCTAAGATGGCTAAAATTCAGGAAGAACTGGGTAACATTACGGTTGAAGCCAGTAGTGGAGGAGGAGTTGTAAAAGTAGTAATGGATGGACATCAGAATGTTCAATCAGTGGAAATATTACCAGAAGCAGTTAATACTGAAGAAATTGAGATGTTGCAGGATTTAATAGTAAGTGCAGTAAATGAAGCAATTGTCAAATCACAGGAAGTGGCTAATAAACAGCTTAGCAGCATAACAGGTGGACTTAATATACCGGGGTTAACTTAATATAGATGGCCACTACTGCAGAACCTGTAACCAGGTTAGTTGAAGAATTAAGCAAATTACCTGGAATTGGCCCTAAAAGTGCTCAGAGATTAGCCTATCATATATTGCGCAGCCCAAATAAGGAAGCCCATGATTTGGCAGAAGCTATTTTATCCTTAAAAGAAAAGATACATTTATGTTCCATTTGTTTCAATATCACTGATAGGGATGAGTGTAGTATTTGCCAGGATGAAGGACGTGATCACTCCAAGATTTGCGTTGTGGAACGACCTTCGGACATTCCTCCTCTGGAACATACCAGTAAATATAATGGTGTCTATCATGTACTCCATGGAGCAATAAATCCGTCACGAGGAATAGACACTGAAGTATTGAAAATAAAAGAATTGATGATACGTTTAAGTAGTGATGAAGTTAAAGAGGTTATTCTAGCTACCAATCCTAATCTCGAAGGAGAAACCACAGCTATGTATCTTCGACGATTAATTTCACCTCTGGATATCCACATCAGCCGCTTAGCTCGTGGGTTACCGTTTGGTGCTGATTTGGAATATGCTGATGATGTGACATTAGGGCAATCTATTGAGGAAAGGCGGGACTTCTGAGAAGAATGGATGAGAACCTCGCGAAGTTATCAGACTCATGCTATCATCATCAAGCAAAGCAAGTTTGCTGAAGTTGATAAAATCATTACGGTTTATAGCTCAGAATTCGGTAAATTGAGGGCATTAGCTAAAGGCGCTTATCGCCCTGGCAGTAAACTTGGTGGTAATGTAGAACCATTGACTTACAGTCTGCTGATGCTTGCTAGAGGACGTAATCTTGATATTGTTACACAAAGCCAGTGTATTGATGGCTTCTCATCGTTGAAGAGTGATCTATGGCGCACCTCCTGCGCCCTTTATATTCTGGAGTTAGTTGACTCCTTCACAGTACAAAGTAGTGAGAATGGTGCTTTATTTAACTTGCTTATCGATACATTACAGCGTTTAAATACAGCTGGCAAAGATGAAATACTATTGCGATATTTTGAACTCAATCTACTTCATTGTCTAGGCTACCGTCCCCAATTATACCATTGTGTTGTCTGTAACTCTTCACTCAAGCCAGTAGTGAATTATTTTAGCCCCAGTTTGGGTGGGGTGATATGTCCCATTTGTCGTGGAAATGATTTCGATAGTAGAATTATTTCAGTGAATGCATTAAAGGTATTACGTTTGTGGCAGCGCTGTGATTATACTACAGCGGCAAAGGTGAAGATGAGGCCTGCATTACAATTGGAATTGGAACAGGAGCTACAAGGATATATCGGCTGGATACTGCAACGTGAAGTGAAATCAATGCTGTGGCTTAAGGAGTTGAGGGGAGAGATGATGCTTGACAATAGCACTGAGAATCACTAGAATGCTTATCCGTCTGATAGTAATTATGGATTAGTCGGGAAACGTTATTTATTTGAGATATATTTTAATATTGTTAGTTAGTTTTGAAGAACTCTGTACTATTTGCAATCTAAACTCCTCCTAATAGCTCTCAGGAATGGAAACAATGGATAATTCAGGAGATAAATAAATGTACGTTATTGTAGTTGGTGCGGGTGCGACAGGCTACCATATAGCCTCTGTGTTAGCTAAGACCGGGCAAGAAGTGGTAGTTATAGAACAGTCGGAGGAATTGGTAGATTATGTAAGCCACCAACTGGATGTTGGGGTTATCCTTGGTAATGGAGTTAACCCGAATATATTGAAGCAGGTAGAGGTGAATAGAGCTGACTTATTGGTTGCTACCACTGCGAGTGATGAGGCTAATATGGTTATCTGCTCCATGGCTCATGAATTAGGAGCACAAAAAACGGTAGCCAGAGTTCGCAACTCTGAATACTATTCGGGTTATCTTACAGTAGGAAATTCTGATTCCCCTCATGCTACCAGAAAAGTGGAAAGACCTATAAGAATGGGGATAAGCAACTTTGTAAATCCTGAAGAAGAGACTGCTAAACAAATAGAATATAGTCTCTCAGGGCTTTATGCCAGCCATGCACAGGAATTGGCTAATGGTCGGGTTCAGGTGAGAGAATTTAAAGTAGAAAGTGAAGCAGCTGTACTTAATAAACCACTTAATCTTGTTAAGGAGATGTCCACCAAACCTTTCGCAATAGCGTTACTTGTGCAGTCTAAAGAAATAATTATTCCAACTGGCGAAGAGATAATAAATCAGGGTGATCATGTTTATATTGTAGCTATTAAAGAAAACATGGAGAAACTGGGAGCGTTGTTTAACCATTTAAAGAATCCTACGAAACGGGTGACAATCCTAGGAGGGGGGATTATCGGGTATCATGTTGCTGAGGCGCTGGATAAACGTGGAGTACAGATTAAACTAATAGAGAAAGATAAGGCACGCAGTGAAGAGATTAATGCCAAACTTAGAAGAGTAGAGGTGTTGCATAGTCTAGGTACGGACCGGAACTTTCTTATCGAAGAAGGAATCCCCTCTTCCGATGCCTTTATTGCAACGACAGGTGATGAATCTCTTAATATCCTTGTTGGACTGCTGGCCAAGAGTCTAGGGGCTTCTCGAAACATAGTGGTGGTTGACAAACCGGAGTATGTTCCACTGGCAGAATCAGTGGGTATTGATGTTGCTTTATCGCCTCTAATAATTGCTGGTAATAAAGTGACCAGCATTGCATTGCATGGAAATGTTGTTTCTATGGCTATGCTGGAAAATGAACAGGCGCAGGCTACAGAATTTGTCGTCAATAATACATCAATCATTTCAGGTAAAAGTAAAGGAAGTATAAAACTCCCTAAGGGATCGACTATAGCAGCAATAATACACGGTAGCAAGATATCTATTTCCCCGGCTGATGATGAAACTATTAAAGAACGCGATCATGTAATAGTGGTATCTCTGTGTTCAATCTTCCCTCAAATTGAGAAGCTTTTCAAGAAGAATAATGCGAATTAGGGTTATTGTCCACTATCTCGGATTCACCGTAATAATACTTGGTTTATTTATGGTTATTCCCCTACTCTGCAGCATTCATTTTAGTGAAGATGATGTTTGGGCTTTCGCTATATCGGTTGGTGTTACCCTTGGTATAGGAGCATTATTATTTTTTTCTGTACCGGGGAGTAAAGGTAATCTAAGTCGACGCGAAGGGCTAGCATTGGTTGCCGGAGTGTGGATTCTGGCGGCTGCCTTTGGTGCGCTTCCATACCAACTGGCGGGGATTTTTCCCAGTTATATTGACTCGTATTTCGAGGCGATGTCGGGATTTACTACCACAGGAGCCACTGTATTGACTTCTATTGAGAGCCAATCACATGGGATCCTTCTATGGCGTAATTTCACCCAATGGATTGGTGGTATGGGAATAGTGACACTTTTTATAGCCTTATTTCCAATATTAGGTATTGGAGCAGCGTATCTGTTCGAAGCAGAAATGCCGGGTCCTCAGCCTGAGCGTCTGAAGGTTCGTATTCGGGATACGGCGAAGGCTCTATGGATTATATATATTGCTTTGTCATTTGTTCAATTTGCTGCATTAAAATTCATTGGAAAAATACCGGTATTCGACGCCTGTACTATTACCTTCGGTACCATGCCAACAGGAGGATTTTTACATAAGGATTTAAGTATAACTGCTTATGATAGCCTGTTTATCAGTAGTACTGTGACTTTTTTTATGGTTTTAGCAGGAGCTAATTTTGGACTCTATTATTATCTGTATAAGCGGGATTATAAACGCTTCTTTTCCAATATTGAATTCAGATTCTATATAGTTATTATAGTAGTATCCAGTCTCGCCATAATGCTGGATCTTGTACAAAATATGGGTCAACCCGTTGGTGAAGCCTTGAGCTATGCTACTTTCCAGACAGTTTCAATTCAGACAACTACTGGTTTTGCAACGGCTGACTTTAATGAGTGGCCATCATTCTCCCGCTCAATATTACTTATTCTTATGATCATAGGAGCATCAGCCGGATCAACAGGAGGAGCATTAAAGGTTATTAGATTATTAGTACTTGTTAAATACATACTTCGCCAGCTTTATTTAGCCATCAGCCCAAAATCAGTACATTCTTTATCAATTGGGGGGCATGTTCTTCCGGAAAATATTGCATCTGGCATTGTGGGTATCTCTATACTGTATTTTTCAGCGCTTATGATAGGTTTTCTTGTTATGAGTGCTATGGGCTTGGATCTGATAACCGCTTTTTCTTCGGTAGCAGCTACGTTAGGTAATGTAGGTCCTGGACTGGCTTCTGTTGGTCCAGTTGGTAACTATTCTATTATTCCTGAAGCAGGGAAAGTGATTCTTATTTTATGTATGCTGATTGGTCGACTGGAATTTCTAGCGGTACTGGTGCTTATAGTGCCTGCATTCTGGAAATGGCGCTGATTCTTATTAAGACAACTAGTAGTAATTAAATCATATGGTTAATAATAGATAGATTAGAATGGAACGAGAAGTATTGCTTGATTGGAAATATATTGACTAATACTATAGAAGAGATGTAAGATGCCAAAGCTATGGAACTAAAAAAGATATTGGTGCCTTTAAGAGATAGTAGTAATGCTGATGCAGAAGCGGTAAGATTGGCTTGTAGTTTAGCAAAGGAAGACAATGCGGAGGTTCACCTTATTTATGTGATTGAAGTAGAAAGAAGCCGCTCTCTTGATGATCCTATGCACTCTGATATGGAAAAAGCGGAAATGATATTAAATGATGGCGAAGAGGTAGCCACTTCAATGGGATGTAAAATAGTACAAGACCTCTGTCAAGCCAGAGAATTGGGGCCTGCTATTGTGGGAGAGGCAGAAAAAGGGTTTGACTTGATTGTTATAGGTGTGGAGTATGAGAAGAGCCTTGGTGTTTTTGACCCGGGTAAGACAATCCGCACCATTTTCAGGGAGTCTCCGTGCCATGTATTATTATATAGAAGTCCTATTATGGAGGATATCTCGTGAAGGTAATCATTATGGGATGTGGCAGTATGGGAGCGGGTTTGGCCTCTGCTCTAGATGGTGAAGGACATGAAGTAACTATTATAGATTCTGATGCCAGTAAAATGACTAAATTGTCAGATAGCTTTGGTGGCATGGCTTTGGTAGGTGATGGGACGGACGAAGAAGTACTTAAGAAAGCAGGGATAGAGAAAGCCGATGCCTTTGTAGCATCAACCAAGGAAGATGAGCGAAATGCTATGGCGGCACAAATTGCTAAGAAAGTGTTTGGAATCCCTCGAGTAGTGTGTAGGATATATGATTCACAAAAGGGAGAGTTCTATGAGAGCCTGGAGTTAGCTGCCGTTAGTCCAATAGCGGTTTTTGTCGATTCAGTAAAACAAAGGCTGGGAGTATAGATTTATGTATATTGTAATCATTGGTGCGGGGAAGGTGGGATATAGATTATATCAAGATTTGAAAGAAGAAGAGCATGAGGTACTTGTTATTGAGAAAGATATAGCAAAATGTGAGTGTCTCGAGAATGAAATGGGAAGTGCTCTGTTATGTGGAAACGGATGTGAAGTTACAGTACAAACCAGTGCCGGGGTAGATAGAGCTGATATATTTATAGCCATAACCGGGGAGGATGAAGATAACCTGGCCGCTTGTCAGCTTGCCAAGGAGAAATTTGCTGTTCCACAGGTTATCTCAAGTATCAATAAACCAAAGAATGAACATATATTCAGAAAATTGGGCATTAATTGTACGGTAGATGTAGTGACCTTAATTCTGAACAGTATCAAAATCCAAGCATCTATCTGGCCTCTAATTACTCTCCTTAATGTCGAAAATAATAAAGAGATTGTATTAGCAAAAGTAGCAGCGATGTCATCAAAAGTAGCTGGTAGAATACTAGGGGAATTAGCATTACCCTCAAGTGTGGTAGTATCGCTATTGATACGAAATGGAGAATGTATAATACCATCTCCCGATACGATTCTTGAAATGGGAGATGAACTGGTTTGTTGGGTATCTTCGAGTGAGGATAAATCAGTGCTGCACTCTATCTTTACTGTCTAAAAAGATCTTTAAACTTTTCGTAGGTGGCTTTAAGCTCTTCGGATATTACTCTGGTCTCTCCTAACACAGGCATAAAATTAACGTCACCTTGCCATCTGGGAACAATATGGGTATGAAGATGTCCATCTACTCCTGCACCAGCCACTTTGCCTATATTTAGCCCTATATTAAAGCCATTAGGATGAATGGTTTCCTTGAGCATGGTTATACTCCTCTGAATCAGTTTAAAATGCTCTGCGCTTTCTGAATTGCTTAAGTCTTCCAGGTTAGCTACATGGCGATAGAGGACTACCATAAGATGCCCAGGATTGTAGGGGTACGCATTTAGGATGATGAAGTTGCTTGCACCGCGATATAGAATTAGATTTTCACTATCAGAATTCTGCTCTGGTTTTGTGCAGAAGATACAATCGCCTTCTTTGGGTTCTGTTATATACTGCATCCGCCACGGCGCCCATAAATGTTCCATATGTATATACTAAGTGTATTTTCAACAAGTTGCAAGAGGTATACTTTAGTTTACTCGATGATAAGTCATATATCTGTTATCTGGAATAGTTTCCTGTACAATAACCTTTATTGGTTCATTTATCCTGGCTATTAGTTATTAACCGTATATTCTTTTCGGGCTGCCAGTGCATGAGTTATACGGTCGATTATTATAGCTAGTAATACAATGCAGAGCCCTGCTTCGAAACCTTTTCCTATCTCAATACGGTTGATGGCAATCAGGACCTGCATTCCAAGTCCTCTTGCCCCGATCATAGACGCTATGACAACCATTGCCAATGCCATCATAGTTGTCTGGTTTATTCCTACCATGATTGATGGGATGGCTAGTGGTATTTGAACCTCATAGAGTATTTGTCGTGGAGTGGATCCAAAGGCTTGAGCAGCTTCAATCACGCTCTTGGGCACCTGTCTTATGCCGACATTGGTCAATCGTATGACTGGAGGTATGGCATAAATGATAGTAGCGAATACCGCCGGGACCTTACCCATACCAAAAAGCATAAGTGCAGGGATCAGATAGACAAAGCTTGGCATTGTCTGCATGGCGTCAAGTAGAGGTTTGAGCATAGATTGAAGGATATTACTACGAGCCATCAGAATACCGGTAGGAATTCCTACAGCCAAGGAGATTATTACGGAAGCAAAAATAATAGCAAGCGTCATCATGGCGAGGTCCCAATAACCAAAGCTGCCAATGAGAACCAGCATAGCGGCAAAGAGCACTCCTGCCCACCAGTGACGTAATGCACGCCAGGAAATAATTCCAACCGCTACTACTACTACTATCCACGGTATCCAGAGAAAGATATCCTCGATAACTAGCAGTAGTGCCAGAATTATAGTGCCGACGGCGTCGAATGCAGCACCCAGATTGGTTAAAATCCAGGACATGCCTATATCGATCCACTCTGCCAGCGGAACATATAAAAATTGAGGAAATTCAAGCATTTTATTTCTCCTTCTCTACCCCTTCTATTGTTTCTTCCTCTGACTCTTTTTCCTGGATCATACTAATCATAATAGTACTGTTATATATCTCTCCCATAAATCTACCTGCTTCATCAACCACCGGAATGGGATGACTGGTTGAGACTGCCAGTGGAAATAACTCTTCTATCACTGTATCTGCAGTACAAGTTGGCAGGTCAGGTTCTAAAGCTTCCTTCAAGGAAGTACCTCTGTTTCGGATCAATTTAGCTAGGCGTTCTAGAGTTACCAGCCCTAGTAATACACCAGTATGGCTAACCAGGAATATACTGTTTGTCTTGGTAGTACGAAAAGTCTGCATAGCAGCTTTAGGTCCTTGCCATTCATATAGGAGTACGTTTGGCTGCTCCATTATGTTCTTTGCAGTTATTACCCTAGCTGGTGAAGCATCCTGTACAAATTCGCGCACGTAAGCATCACTTGGAGTGATTATTACATCTTCTGGCGTGCCCACCTGTATGATCTCTCCATCGCGCATTATGGCAATGCGACTTCCAAGTTTCAGCGCTTCATCAAGGTCGTGCGTCACGAATAGAATTGTTTTCTGCACTTCTGCCTGTAGCCCTATTAGCTCATCCTGCATTTGACGCCGTATCAGTGGATCTAATCCACTGAATGGTTCATCTAAAAGCAATATTTCGGGCTCAGTGGCTAATGCTCGAGCTATACCTACCCTCTGTTGCATTCCTCCGCTGAGGGCACTTGGCAAATAGTTTTCCCAGCCTTTGAGGCCTACTTTATTGATAACTTCTCGTGCTCGTACATAGCGTTCTTCTTCATCAATTCCTTGCACTTTTAGCCCGTAGGCTACGTTGTCTAGTACATTGCGGTGAGGAAATAAACCAAATTGCTGAAATACCATTGCTGTTGTCTTACGGCGCAAGTAGGTGAGCTGTTGTTCATCGTACGAGCAAATATCTTCTCCATTAATTAGGATCCTACCTGCAGAAGGATCGATCAGGCGGAGAATACAGCGGATCAGAGTGGACTTTCCACTGCCGGATAAGCCCATGATGACAAAGAAATCTCCCCTCTGTACTTCAAAGGAAATTTCTTTTATTGCCACTACACATCCTGTCTTTTCCAATATAGTACTTTTACTAGCTCCACGCATCTCGGGGCTATAGCATTGTTCAACATTATCACCAAAAATCTTCCATAAGTCTTCAACCTGAATGCATAATTTATCCCCTCGTGAAGTCCCATTCATCAAAGCTGTATTCTCCATTTTATGCCTCATATATCAAAGGTTATTTGCTTTTTATACAATTGCTTCTTTTATCTTGCTGGCTACATCTTCCGGTACCCATGTGGTCCACAGAGACTCATATTCCTTGAGGAAGAAAATTGCAGCACCTGATGCATCAGATCCACTATCCTGCATGTATGCTAATATCTTGTTTATATCGCTGGTGTGTATAGAATAATTGCTTAGAAAGTCTACTATCTCAGGATCTTTTTCCAGCACGCTGGGATTAACACCAATAGTGCAGCGTACCGGCATATATTCGCAGCCCCTATCTCGATCCCAGACTTCCTGGTCAAATGGTGGCTCTTCGAGCAAAGTCATATCGTATTTACCGAGAAGCCAAGTTGGTGCCCAGTAATAACCTACCCAGGCTTCGCCTTTCTCATAGGCGGCGACCATCGAAGCAGAGAGAGCTGCATCTGAGCCAGTGAGGAAGTCGTTGAAATACTCATCTAATCCATAAGTTGCAAGCTTCATAGTGTTATGTTCTGTACATTTCCAGCCAGGAATAGAGTTGACAAAGCGTCCTTTTGAGGAATCCTCGGGGTCTTCAAATAACTCCCAGTAGTCTGCTAAATCGTATACTGATTTCAGTCCAGGCGCAGTAGCTTCAATGCCCCGTTCTGCATCGCCTTCTATCATATAGGTTGGGACCAGCCATCCCTGATAATTATCATCAAAAACAAGGTTTACTTCTATTACTTCACCGGAGGCTATGTAATCAGTATAGGTGTCTCCATAATTTTCTGACCATAGTTCCATATGAATATCAATATCTCCTTCTGCAACACCTACAAGAGTTACGGGAGAACTACCGGGAATTATCTCAGAAGGGGGATAACCGTAGCCATGTTGTGCGACGAAATCAACGATAGCATTATGAACTTGTATGCTATCCCAACCTGCATCGGCTAGTTTAAGAGGTTGTTTTTCTTCTGCCGTACACCCAGTAAGAGACAAAGGCAATAGCAGAATAAGAGCCATTAGCGTAAGTAAAATCTTGAATCCCATTTTCCTTTTAGTAAACATAAATTTCCTCCTTATTTATTTGTTATATTGAACGTTTTGCCATAGTTATTCAGGCTTGCATTATAGGTTAAAGTAGTTAAATAAATACAAACGTACCAGTTGTTAGGTACTAACGATAGGGAGTAGTTGATTATGAAAGAATGAGTATGTAGAAAGGCCTGATATAGATGTGGGGTTAATAAGGTATACCAATCTGGAATGGCTCAGCTAGATCATGTTATTTTACCACCCATATATATTAATCCTCCTCTCTTTCTGCATAGCCATATCTTATATATGTGAGTTAATGCTGGTTAATATGGAGTTTACGGATATTCTTAGCTCTTGTCAAGTAAGCAAGTGTTGGTACACTGTATTTACCATAGATATCCGGCTGGAGCAGATGGATAGTTGACCATCATTCTCTCTTGGCTGTAAAATTTAGCGAAGGCAAGAGATGTTAGATATTCTGACAGAAAAAATAGACAGTGTGTTTCGTAAACTCGGTAACAGAGGTAGACTTACTGAAAAAGATGTAGATGACTCTATACGGCAGTTGCGGCTCGCTCTCCTGGGCGCCGATGTAAGTTACAAAGTAGTAAAACAACTGTTATTAAAGGTACGGGAGCGAGCTATTGATGCTGAGGTGTTACGTAGTCTAAGCGCAATACAGCAGATTACAAAAATTGTATATGAAGAAATAACTGAAATATTGGGGCGAGAGCGTCATGATTTATGCACTTATAAAAATATTCCGGCAGTTATTTTACTTGTGGGATTACAGGGTTCTGGAAAAACCACTACGGCAGCCAAATTAGCTGTATATCTTAAGCAAAAAGGTGAATTTCCTTTACTGGTAGCTGCCGACACTCGCAGACCTGCTGCCAGAAAGCAACTACAGCTCCTGGGTGAAGCGGCCGGTGTGCCTGTATTTGATGAGATAGCAGAAGTGATGCCAGTAAATATTTGTGCCCATGCTTACGCAGAAGCCCAAAAAAAAGGGATAACCAGGATGATAGTTGATACTCAGGGTCGTTTACATGTGGATGGAATGTTGATGGAAGAACTTGCGGAGATTAAAGCAAAACTACAACCATCGGAAGTACTACTTACTGTTGACGCTATGACAGGGCAGGATGCTGTGAAGATAGCTGAGGAATTTCAGAAACAAATAGGTCTGACAGGAGCTGTTTTAACCAAGATGGATGGTGACGCAAGAGGAGGAGCCGCACTTTCTATAAGTTTTATTACGGGAGTCCCGATAAAATTTATAGGAATTGGAGAGAGTTCAAGATCTCTAGAGCCATTTTACCCTGAGCGCCTGGCCTCTCGTATATTAAATATGGGAGATATGGCCACCTTCATTGAGCGGGCTGAGCAGGTTGTTCAACCACGGAAAGGCCAGAAACCTATAGGGAAGACAAACTTATCAGAGTTGGATCTTGAAGATTTGCTTGAACAGATGCGGCAGCTCCATAAAATGGGTCCCTTAGGGCAACTAATTGGGATGGTGCCTGGTTTTTCCAGTTTTTCCTCTCGTTTATCTGGAGAAGATGAAGAAAAGCAGATAAAAAAGATGGAGGCAATTATTTTATCGATGACACCTGAGGAGAGACACAACCCTGATATGCTTAATGGTAGTCGTCGTTATAGAATATCCCGGGGTAGCGGTACCACTCCACAAGATGTAAATCAACTACTTAAACAATTCTATCAGGTAAAGAAGTTGAGTAAGATGGTATCACGAGGTAAGTTGCCCAAAGATATGGGCCGTATGCTTGGCATGTCTACTAAACATAATCACCCTAAATAATCTCGGAATTTTCTGCTGCGACTTGGATGGCGTAATTTTCGTAATGCTTTGGCCTCAATCTGTCGAATCCTCTCTCGCGTCACATTAAATTCTTGCCCTACTTCTTCCAATGTCTGGGTATGTCCACCTTCAAGACCGAACCTGAGTTGTATAACTCTTTTCTCTCGTGGAGTGAGTTCATTAAGTACTTTGTCTATTTGCTCTCTAAGCAATTGATGAGAGGCCACTTCCATTGGTGCCGGACTATTAGAGTCCTCTACAAAATCGCCCAAGCGACTATCTTTATCTTCACCAATAGGTGTTTCAAGAGATATTGGTTCATGGTGAAACAAATCCATGATTTCCTCTACCCTTTCCGATCCCAAATTTAATTCTTTGCCAATTTCCTGATAACTGGGCTCACGTCCCAGCTCCTGGGTTAATACTCGTATTCTCCGTAGAAGTTTATTGATTGTCTCTACCATATGTACGGGGATACGAATGGTGCGGGACTGGTCTGCTATAGAGCGGGTAATGCCTTGCTTAATCCACCAGGTAGCATAAGTGCTGAATTTATAGCCTTTTCTATGTTGGAATTTATCTACGGCTCGCATGAGGCCGATATTACCTTCCTGGATAAGGTCAAGTAATGACATGCCATGACCAATATATTTTTTTGCTATGCTTACAACCAGGCGTAAGTTTGATGCAATAAGGTGATCTTTTGCCTTTCGTGCCTCAGACTTTACTTTGAGAAAATATTTTCTGAATTCATTATCATGCACGCGGAATTTCGAGAGAAAACTATCATCACTTAGAAGTACTTTTACTTCCTGCCATGAAGTATTGGCTCCAATAATATCCAGTGCTTGCTGTGGCAATAGATTGCTCATTAAGGAAAGGTTAATGATAGTTTCCTCTGCTGAGGCAATACCTTTGTCTGTTCTCTCAGCAGTTGCTGCTATCAATGCAAGGGCTAGCTTATTGTCTATGGCAGCGCGAAAGCTTGGTTCTGTAACTGTTGCTACCATGCTGGAGGAGCGATTGATTTCCAGTTGCTCCTCTATCACTTCAATTGTGGGATACGCTTTACATAGTCGGCTTATTAGGTCTATCACAATCTCAGTAGCTGTAAAATACCGCTTATATTTCTTTTCAAGCTTTGTCAGGTACCTGTCCTGTTCAATCTTACCTGAGAGTTCTCTTTCCTGGGCAGCAGTAAGTAGTGATACTTTTCCAATTTCACGGAGATACATTCTCGCCAGGTCGTCGGTAACCTCATATTCTTCTAACTCTATATGAGGTTTAGAGTCTTCAGCATTTGTTTCTTCTGGCGTCTCTTCTTCTGTGCCGGTGTAACTATCTTCATCTTCATCATTTGTGTTTTCTGTCTGGGTTGATTCCTCTCCAGCATTATTTAGCCTGATACTATTTTTTTCAATTAGATCCATTATCTTTTCCTCTTGTTATTTCTCTTCTTTTAAGTTGGACAATTCTGATTTGCTCGCTTCTAGATATCCCTTGCTTATCCAACTTATCTATCTCTGCAATAGCTCCTTCTTGTTCTCTGGTAGCCTCAAGCATCATAGCTTTTTCTGCCTCCATTTTTTTTAACTGTCTTTCCTGTAATCGAAGTACACATTCGCTAAAAGCATGTTGCTTATCCTTAGTGGTCATTTCCCGGACAGGTTGACATATCAAGTTATCCAGATGTACCAGGAGAGTAGGGTCAAGATGTTTTCGTATCACAGTGTAATCCTTGAAACATTGCCATTGAGTAAAAATCTCGCGGTTGCTTGGATTTTCAAAATATTCAGCAGATAATTCATAAGCTGAACTACTAAGTTCTGGATAATGGTATAATAGAATCAGGCAATATTCTTCAACTGGATTACGTTTATTTTGAAGAGAATGTTCTGATTGTTTTATTGCCACGGCTGTATGTCGTTTTGTGCTACTCGCATGCCATTTCTCCAGTGTAGCTCGTATACTCGTTTCTTCAATGTCCAGTATACGAGCTAATTTACGTTCGTAGTGAGATTGTTGAACTGGATCCTTAATTCCGTCAATTAGAGGTAAAAGTTTTTGTACGGCGGTAGTTTTATCCTTTGCATTATCTCGATCAATTCTACTTGTTACTGTCTTTAGGGCAAAATCTAAAATAGGTACGCTTTCTTCGGTGAGTTTTTGCCAGAGTTCTGGGTTTTCAGAAATAACTTCATCAGGGTCTTTACCAGCCGGCATTTCAATAACGGATACCTCAGTCTTGTCCAGATAGCCGGCTATCACTGCAGTACTTCGCAGAGTAGCTTCTTCACCTGCAGTATCGGAATCCAGAGCTAGTGCAATTTTCCTGGCTAATTTACGAGTAATAGCAACCTGGTTTTCTGTCAGAGAGGTTCCCATCGCTGCTATTGTGTTTTGCCAACCATGCTGATGGGCAGTGAGGACATCTATGTAGCCTTCCATAATTATTACCAGTCCCTCTTTTTTTATGAAAGGTTTTGCCTTGTCAATGCCATAGATACTGCTACCTTTATCGAAGATTAATGTCTGCGGCGAATTGACGTATTTAGGGAGTGAGCCATCCAGAGTACGAGCTCCGAATCCCATTATATAGCCCTGGTCATTATATATGGGAAACATAAGGTGATTGCGAAATCTATCATAACTGCCCCCGGTTTCCCTCTCAATTACCAAACCAGCTTCCTTCAAATCTTCTTCATCGTAGTTTTTGCCTGTTAAAAATACCTTTAGTGTATCCCAACCACCCGGGCTATAACCAAGGTGGAATTCTTTAGCAGTTTGTAAGCTAATTTTCCTTGTATTAAGGTAGTTTCTAGCTTTTTCCCCAGCTTTGGTATTTACTAGTAAGTAGTGGTAGTATTCACATGCTGTTGCATTAAGTTGAAAAAGCCTTTGTTTCTTATTATCCTGTACTTTGTCAGGTGTCTTACTATCGGTTAGTTTTATACCAGCTCTGCTTGCTAGTAGTTGGAGCGCTTCACTAAAATTTATGCCCTCCTTTTGCATAATAAAGGAGAAGACATCTCCACCCATACCGCAGGCACCAAAACAGTGCCATGTTTGTTGTTCAGGAAAAACGAAGAAAGAAGGGTGGTTTTCGTGATGGAAGGGACAAAGCGCTTTAAAATTACGTCCTGCTTTTTGTAGAGGGATATAATCTGAGATAATATCTACAATGTCGATTCTCTGTTTAATTTCGTCTACGTTACTCATTATTTATGCTTTATTGAGAATAATAAACTTCGTGATTGGTTATCTCAGGACATACTCAATGAGCCAATTAATAATAGAGGTATCAGATAATATTCCTTTATTTTAGAACGCAACGACTTGTAGTAATTTATCACATAACCACAAAAAGTGTAATAATTATAGCAAATTATATAAGAATATTAAAACCAGTACTGGTGACAACTTTATAGTGTAACAGTAGAAGTATGAGGATTGTTGATTAACTAATCTTAGAAAGGTAGAATAGAGGTCCGATTGGAAAATGGAGGCGGTAGTATGATGATAGAAATGGTAATTGATAGTATCAGAGCGAGCATGGTAAATGATCGACTTCGCGCTGCGATTCTAAAAGAAAAGGGTGCAAGTAGATTTTTACCTATCTGGATTGGGCCTCCTGAGGCAGATGCCATTCTCTTGAAGCTACAAAATATTGAACTGGCTCGTCCACTAACACATGACTTATTACAGTCAGTTATTGATACTCTCGGAGCAGTGGTTGATTATGTTGTAGTTAGTGATCTTCAAAATGATACCTTCTATGCAAAACTTGCTCTTACTTTTGGCAAGGAGCAGATAGAGATTGATTCTCGACCTAGTGATGCTTTAGCTCTGGCAGTACGTGTGGGGGCGCCGATATATGCCGAATCAGAGGTTCTGGACAAGGCTGGCATTATACTCGAAGATGAAACAGGAAGGCCTACTTCAGAAAGCAGGGTTGATGATAAGGAACTAAAAGGCCTCTCGGCATATCAGGATTTTATTAGCACCCTTGATTTAGAAGACTTCAATAAACGCAAGTCATGACAGCATAGAACGTAAATAGGTGGCAGAGCTTATTATATTTGCTTTTGCGTATGTAAACTTCCTGTTATTATCTAGACCAAGCGTCGACTGAAAATCCTGACAGCAATAAAGGAGTGTTTACAGAAACATCCGAGCTCTGAACTTATATTTTTTTTACCTTTCATTAAATTTGAATACTGTGAAAGCTGTTTATTGGTATCTGGCGGTGCGGTTGTCATGGTAAACCAGCTAATAAAAAAAGGGTTATCGAGCCCGTAATTTAATAATACCATGTTTTTATAAGCAATTTGCTACTAATGATAAATGATTTATAATTCTCTGACGTGAAGATAAATGCGATACATAAATGGAACATTAGTTCGTCACAGGCTCGTGAGCTGCAATTAAAATTAGCTAGACAGGTAGTGACCAGCAGCCAGGTTCTTAAACCTCAATTGATAGCTGGTGTTGATGTCTGCACCTACCGAATAAGTAATATAGGTATTGCAGCTGTTGTGGTGCTTGATTACCCTGATCTTAATGTGGTTGAGGTAGAAAAAGAAGAAGCTGAACTACCGATACCCTACATTCCAGGTTTATTATCATTTCGTGAGTGCCCACTTATCCTTGCTGCCTGCTCCAGGTTACAACATACGCCGGATATAGTTCTGGTTGATGGGCAGGGTATTGCTCATCCCAGGCGCCTAGGGCTTGCTGCTCATCTAGGGCTTTTCCTTGATGTACCCTCTATTGGCTGCGCTAAGTCAATTCTATGTGGTAGTCATGGACTTTTAAAGGATGAAGCTGGATCTTATGCTGTATTGATAGATAAAAAAGAAGTCATTGGAGCAGCACTGAGAACAAAATTGAGAACTAAACCTGTGTATGTTTCCATTGGACACAGAATAGACCTTGCATCGTCACTATACTGGGTGGAAAAATGTTGTAGCGGTTATCGTCTTCCCCAACCGACACGTTTAGCGCACCTGGCTGCAGGAGGAAATCAGGTATCCTGAGCAAATTTACTATTTGGGGTTTTATTGAGAGGAGTATAAATGGAAGAGCAAAGAGATAATTTACAGAACTTGCGCCATCGAATTTCTGACATAATGGTGCATCTTTGACATCCCTGCAATAGAAGAAGAAATTGTTCTAATAGAACAAGAATCGGCCGAACCTGATTTCTGGAGCAACCCGGTTGCTGCACAGGATACAATGCGTAATTTGAGTGACAAGAAGAACCTTGTACAGGTATGGCGTGGTATGGAAAAAGAAGTTGCAGAGCTTGAAGGCATGATGGCACTGGTAATAGAAGAAGAAGATGATCTGTTACAAGCCGAATTACAGAATGATTTGGAACGATTACTAACACGATTTGAACAACTGGAGAATCGCCTGCTTCTCAAAGGTGAATATGATAAGAGAAATGCGATGCTCACTTTCCATGCAGGTGCTGGTGGAACAGAATCTCAAGACTGGGCTGACATGCTACTACGGATGTATCAGAGGTGGGCTGAAAAGCATGATTACAAGACGGAGATTCTCGATGTCTCTCCCGGTGAGGAAGCCGGTATTAAAAGCGCTGTTATTGAAATTCGAGGGGATTACGCTTATGGTTATCTCAGAAGCGAGCATGGAGTGCACAGGTTAGTTAGACTTTCTCCATTTGATGCGGATCATGCACGGCATACTTCTTTTGCCCTGGTCGAAGTTCTCCCCGAAGCGGAGAAGGAGCAGGACTTACAAGTTAATCAGGAAGATATCAGGGTGGATACTTTTAAGTCGAGTGGACCTGGAGGCCAGCATATGCAGAAGACGAGCAGTGCTGTCAGGATAACGCATCTTCCTACTGGAATAACGGCAATCTGCCAAGGAGAGAGATCTCAGCATCAGAATAAAGAAACGGCTTTAAAGATACTATATACACGTCTCCTGGAACTGGAACGAGATGAGGAGAAAAAAAAGCGGGCACAATTAAAAGGTGAACGTATTGAAGCAGAATGGGGAAGTCAGATTAGAAGCTATGTTTTGCATCCATATAAGATGGTAAAGGATCATCGTACCCGGTATGAAGTGAATAATGCTGAAGCAGTTTTAACTGGTAATCTTGATGAATTTATAACTGCATATCTACATTCTAAAGTTGGTGAAGATTCATGATCAAACGGCTCATCCCTATAGCCTTACTAGTATTGTTGTTGGTAATTCCATCAATTGTTAGTGCGGATACTGATATTGTAATACTGGATGAGACTGTAGAGTTGGATTTTCCTCAAAGGATAATTTTTAATCTTGAAGCCAATAGTGATGTTGACATTGTTGATGCACGTCTTCACTATCAGGTGATTAAGAGGAATTATGCCCAGGTTGTTGGAGAGGGGTGGCCTGATTTTACTCCCGCAGAAAATATTAAAACCAGCTGGGTATGGGATATGAGAAAGTCAAGTCTTCCACCAGGAGTAACCATAGTATACTGGTGGACCGTTGAGAGCGCTGATGGAAAGTATGTACAGACTGTTCCTCTCGAACTAAACTATAATGATCTTCGTTATAATTGGCAAAGCCTTACAGAAGGTCAAATTATTCTCTACTGGTATGAAGGGGACAATTCTTTTGTTCAAGAATTGATGGAAGCATGCCAGCGGGGGGTACTTAGATTGAACAGGGAGATTGGAACTCTTCCCGAAAAACTCATTAAAATCTATATATATGCCTCAGCTAATGACTTAAGGGGAGCCATGATTTATCCTCAGGAATGGACAGGAGGTGCTGCATTCACCGAGTTTGATACGATAGTGATTGGTATCTCCCCTGATAATGTTAATTGGGGAACAGAGGCTCTGGTTCATGAATTAACACACTTGGTTGTTTACCAGGCAGTTTTTAGCCCATATGGGAAATTACCCACATGGCTGGATGAAGGTTTAGCGATGTATAACGAAGGAGCACTGTCCGCTTCTTTTCAATCCCGATTGAACGATGCAGTTGTGGCAGATGAGCTAATTTCTGTGCGTAGTTTATGCAGTTCCTTTCCAGCTGATCCTGCTGGGGCTTATCTTGCTTATGCTGAAAGTTATAGTATTGTTGAATATCTGCTGACAAATTACGGACAGGATAAAATGCTCAATTTGCTAACTCTCTTTAAGAAAGGGAGTACTTATGATGAAGCATTGGAACAGGTTTATGGATTTACCCTGGAAGAACTTGATACTCACTGGCGTCAGGTATTGATTGAGCCAGTAGTAGTAAAACAGAGCAGTAAACCATGGATGCATCCCGGGTTAATAGCAATAGTATCAGCCTTAGCTACATCGCTGGCCCTGGCGGCGGCTTTAGCTTTAGAGGAGAAAGATTGGCGGAGGATCTGTGCATAGTATGAAATTCAGAATAAAGAAAAGCTGCCGGCTGGTATTGGTTACTTGTGTAATTAGTATATTCGTATTTTCAGCAGTTGCCTGTCAATCTATTCCTGCTACCGATAATGCCGGTGGCCTTAGTCTCTATGGAGCAGATCCTATAACACTTGACCCTGCCATTTCTGGAGACATGGTCTCTCACAGCTATGTCACCCAGATCTTCAGTGGGCTGGTACGTCTCAATAACGAGATGGAAGTAGTACCTGATATAGCTGAAAGATGGCAGGAAAGCACAGATGGTTGTACTTACACCTTCTATCTTCGGCGGGGAGTGAAGTTCAACAATGGTAAGGAAGTTCTCGCTGAAGATTTTAAGTTTTCCTGGGAGCGGGCATGCGATCCTGAGACAGGTTCTCAGACAGCGATAACGTATCTCGGTGATATTATTGGTACCAGAGAGGTATTAACAGGTGAGGTGAAACAAATTTCAGGAGTCAAGGTTATCAGTGATTATATTCTTGAGGTGAGTATTAATAGTCCTATAGCCTATTTCCTATGTAAGTTGACATATCCTACCGCTTTTGTGATAGATAAGACTAATGTCAAGGAAGCGAAAGAGTGGTGGCGCCAGCCTGTGGGTACAGGGCCTTTTAAACTGCGGGAGTGGGTTCCCGGGAATATTCTAGTTTTAGAGCGGAATGAACTGTACTATGATGAACTAGCTAAGTTGGAACAAATAGACTTTCACCTTCTGGCTGGTATCCCTATGGTTATGTATGAGCAGGGAGATATAGATGTTACCCCTGTTTACCAGAACTATATTGACCTTGTTAATGATACAGCAAGTTTATTCAATGAAGAACTGGTGGTGGCCCCTGAACTCAGTTTCCATTATATTGGGTTTAATCTGAATAAGGAGCCTTTTAATGATGAAAATATACGCCAGGCCTTTTGTCATGCTGTGGATAAAAAACGTATCGTTAGTGTGATATTGAGAGGAATGGTAACTGAAGCCAGAGGGATTTTGCCTCCGGGGATGCCCGGCTATGATGATACTATGATAGGACTGGATTATGATTTACAGAAAGCAAGGCAGCTTATCGCTATTTCAAAATATAGCGACCCCTCAAAGTTACCACCAGTTACCATTACCATTCCAGGTTATGGTAATAACATTCCTGAGTACCTGGGAGCTATAATTTCAGATTGGCGAAATAACCTTGGAGTCGAGGTATCAGTTAGACAACTGGAGACTGATGATTTTCTTTACCATTTTAAAGAAGAAAGCGACGAGATGTTTATGCTTGGGTGGGTGGCTGATTATCCTGATCCGGATAACTTCTTGAATACCCTTTTTCATTCGAATAGTGAGAATAATGCATTTGGGTATACTGATCCGTATGTAGCTACTTTGCTGGATGATGCTGCAATTGAGCAGGACAGTGTTTTACGATTATCCCTTTACCAGCAGGTAGAGAAGAAGGTGGTTGATGAAGCTATTTGTTTGCCTTTTTCATTTGGCATGAACTATATACTTGTTAAACCATATGTAAAGGACTATGTAATAAATCCACTGGGAATTCCTGATTTGAAACGGGTTTATATCGATCATAATTAGTTGTCTGTAGTTTCAAGTTACAGATGTAACTCCTTGCCATAGCTCTTGTATTTTAGCTTCAAGCTGGCTTACGTCACCATCATTGTTGATCAATTCGTCAGCGTATTTTATCTTCTCGTTAACAGGCATCTGCGCCTTGAGCCGGGCCAGAATTGTAGATTTTAGATTTAAATTGTTGTTACTCAGCCGTTGAAGCATTTTGTCCCTGGAAGTCACCACCAGCCAGGTTGTATCTACCAAGTCTTGCCAACCTGCCTCAATAAGTAAGGTAGCTTCCAGCGCCACAGTTTGTACTTGTTGGATGCGATAGGAGCTGATTCTCTGCTGTGCTGCTTTATAAATTTGTGGATGCATTATTCTATTCAGCATAGCGAGCGATGCCGGACAGGAGAAAACTATTTCCCCCAACTTCTGACGATCTATCTCATCATTCTCTTTGACGATAGTTCTTCCGAAAAATTTGATTAGTTCCTGCCAAGTCGAGCTATATGGTCTATAAATATCATGACCTAATTTATCGGCGTCAATGATAACAGCCCCCAGCCTACTGAGGATATGGCATACAGTGCTTTTCCCACTACCTATGTTACCGGTTATACCAATTATAAGCATCTACTCCCTGATTATGGGACGACTATTAATTAATTATTGTTAAAGGTAGTGTAAGACGAAGATATAGAAATATCAACTTTATCAGATAATGGAAAATTTATTAGATGCGTCTCCATTGCATTACTTCAATAAGGTAGGGTGCTATAATATTTATTAATGGAAAGGGAAGCTATACTTTATCAGAAGCTTCCTGGGGACAGAGTGAGATGCAATGTCTGTCAGAGGCGTTGCTTTATCGACCCTGGTAAAATGGGTTTCTGTGGTATGCGTCTTAATCGTGATGGCACTCTACAAACGATGAATTATGCCGGGATTTCCTCTCTGGCAGTCGATCCTATTGAGAAAAAACCACTGTTCCATTTTTTCCCCGGGAGCAAGGTGCTTTCTATTGGGGGTTGGGGCTGTAATTTTCACTGCAGTGACTGCCAGAACTGGGAAATAGCCTGTGTTGATATGCCGGGGGATACTCAACAGGTCTCTCCACAGGCGGCGATTGAACTGGCCAGACGCTATAATTGTATGGGAATAGCCTGGACCTATAATGAACCTACAATATGGTTTGAATATACCCTGGATTCAGCTCGTCTTGCAAAACAGAATGGTCTTTACACAGTATATGTCACCAATGGTTATATGACTCCTGAGGCATTGAATATAATAGGCCCTTATATTGATGCATGGAGGGTTGATATCAAGGGGTTTAGTGATAGCTTTTATCGACGTCTTACCGGATTGTCACACTGGTGTGGAATCCTCGATGTTGCCAGGCAAGCCAAAAATAAATGGAATATGCATGTTGAAGTAGTGACGAATGTTATTCCAGGTATGAATGATGATGAGGAACAGCTTGGTGGAATCGCGGCCTGGATATATGACAATCTGGGAGAGCTTACTCCCTGGCACCTGACCCGTTTCTACCCTATGTATAACCTGGCCGACGTACCCCCTACCCCGGTAGCTACATTGGAAAGGGCGTATGATATTGGAAAAAGAGTGGGGCTAAGCTTTGTATATCTGGGTAATGTCCCGGGACATCAATATGAAAATACCGTTTGCTATTCATGCGGCCAGGTAATTATCCGTCGTAGTGGGTATAATATCAAAGCGCTTGGACTTAGTGGCTCTAGCTGTAGATTCTGTGCTGCGAACCTTAACTTTATAACAAATTCTGAATAAGTAAATACCGAATCATTATGTGTCTTCCCTTGATAGTGGGAGATTTAAGGAGGGGCTATGGATGAAAAACTAAATCCCATAGTGAAGCTGGCAAGAGATACAGTAGAAAGCTATATTTTAGATGGAAAGAAAGCTCCACCAGGGGAGCTTACACCGGAGATGAAGGAGCAAGCAGGAGTATTCGTTTCAATACACAAATATGGTCAGTTGAGAGGCTGTATTGGCACTTTTGCACCGGTTAAAGAGAACGTAGCTGAAGAGATCATGGACAACGCTATTAGCTCTGCTACCAGAGATCCTCGTTTCCCTCCGATAAGAGCCTCCGAGCTAGCTGATCTTGAATACAATGTCGATATTCTTAGCAGGCCGGAAAAAATTGAGGGAACTGAACAGCTTGATCCAAAGAAGTACGGTGTGATAGTAGAAAGCGGCTTTAAACGAGGACTTCTATTGCCTGATCTTGAGGGAGTGAATACAGTAGAAAAACAGATTGAAATCTGCCGTCTCAAGGCTGGAATATCTCAGGTTGAACCGATTACTCTTTATCGCTTTGAAGTAAAAAGATACAAATAATGTATGTTATCAAGAATATATGAGTAAGGAGGAGCATCTTGGTTAAATTCTTAATGTTACCTAAAAACACAAAGTTCTATGATTTGTTTGAACAAGGGACTGCTAATTTAGTACTTGCTGCTGAAAAATTAAACGAACTATTCGAAAATTATGAGGATGTCGAGTCAAAGACCAGGCAGCTTAAGAAACTGGAAGAAAAAGGAGATACCATTACCCATCAGGTATTACAGCGGCTACATCGAAGCTTTGTAACTCCAATTGATAGGGAGGATATCAGTTTGCTTGCGCATACACTGGATGATGTACTGGATTACATTGAAGCAGCAGGCAGGACAGCATTCCTGTACGGTGTTGATCAACCTACAGATAGAGCCCGACAGTTATGTTCAATAATACTAAAAATGACCTATGTGCTGAACAAAGTGTTGCCTCGTTTACGTTATCGCGACCAGTTTAAACAAATTCTAGAGGAATGTGTGGAGATTAATAGCATGGAAAATGAAGCTGATGATGTACATCATACTGCGCTTGCCGAGCTATTTTGTAATTGTGATGACCCCTGTAAGATAATAAAATGGCGAGAGATATATCAACATATGGAGGAAGCCACTGATAGAGGTGAGGATGCAGCTAATGTACTTGAAGGCATTGTCTTGAAGAATGCCTGAGTCTTTGCTTTTACTAATCGGTGTGATTGCTCTAGCCATAGGTTTTGGCATGGCTAATGGTTTCAATGATGCTGCCAATGCAATTGCAACAGTAATCGGTACCCGCACTTTATCACCAAGAACGGCAGTCATATTGGCTGCCATATTTAGTTTTATCGGGGCAACCACAGGCACAGCAGTGGCTGTTACTATTGGCAAAGGAATCATTGCACCTGAGGTAATTACTACACGTATGGTACTGGCGGGTACGATACCTATTATCATCTGGGCATTTGTTGCTTCATTCCACGGTATGCCAATCAGCACTACACATGGGTTGGTTGGGGGATTGATAGGGGCAGGTATTGCAATGGAAGGGAATAGCGTTATCGTATGGAATATTCTTGTCAAGGTACTTGCAGCGGTGATTATTTCTCCTCTGCTTGGATTTATCGGGGGATTACTTGGAATGGTTATTATTACGAGGGTGTTCAAGGATATAACACCAGAGAAAGGGCGGCTTCTTTTTAGTAAACTACAGATAGTATCAGCTGCTTTTCTTGCATATAGTCATGGTAAGAACAACGGTCAAATTCCTCTAGGATTAATATGTATGGGCTTAATGGCCTATTGTGCAGAGGCTAAATTTGTTATTCCCTGGTGGGCAGTCGTTGTTTCAGCCGCTTCAATCAGTATTGGTATGGCTGTTGGAGGAGGTCGGGTGATTGAAACGGTGGGGCTGAAGATGACGGCGTTGCGACCGGTTCATGGGTTTGTTGCAGAGACTGCTGCTGCCACAGTAGTAGAATGTGCCTCTGCGCTTGGTATACCGGTAAGCACGACACATTGCTCTAGTAGTGCGGTGATGGGAGTTGGCTCCTCTAGACGATTATCTGCGGTTAGATGGGATGTTGCCCAAAATATAATGTTAGCCTGGGTGTTTACCCTTCCTGTTTGTGCGGCAATTGGCTGGATAACAGGTACTGTTATAACAATCCTTTAACTTCTACAGACCATAATATAAAATGGTGGTATGATTGAGATATACTATCATACGGAAAAGGGCGATGCTGAAAACGACTATGCAATTGAAACAGGAGGAAATGCAATAGCGAATAATGTCTGAATCCCTGTTATTCCTAGTCTGCGTGATCATAGTAGCTATTGGCTTTGGTATCGCCAATGGTTTTAATGATGCTGCTAATTCCATAGCAACGGTAATCGGGACTCGTTCACTTTCAGCGCGGAAGGCTGTAATAATGGCTGCGTGTTGTGAGTTCCTGGGGGCAGCTACAGGTACAGCAGTAGCTATAACTATCGGCAAAGGAATAGTTAACTCGGAATTCCTCAGTATGAGCATTGTACTAGCTGGAGCAGGGTCTATTGTTATCTGGGCTGTTCTGGCTACTTATTATGGGATGCCTATAAGTTTGACGCATGGTCTGGTGGCAGGATTGGTTGGTGCTGGTATTGCCAATGGTGGCACAAGTATTATTGAGTGGAGAGTTTTGGGTAGAGTAGTCTCTGCCGTTGGTATTGCTCCACTACTTGGCTTTACAGGAGGTTTTCTGGTAATGGTGGCTATAATGTGGATCTTCCAAAGAAGTGCACCAGAGAAGATGCGGATTCCCTTCAGGAATTTGCATATTGCCTCGGCTGCTTTCCTTGCGTACAGCCATGGTAAGAATGATGGGCAGATGCCTATAGGCTTGATTGCCATGGCCTTGATGGCTTACAGTGGCAGTGGGCAGTTTATTATACCTTTCTGGGCTGTAGTAGTCTCCGCTATCTCAATCAGTTTTGGTACTGCGATAGGAGGATGGAGAGTCATCAGTACCATGGGGCTGAAGATGACAAAGTTACAGCCTGTTCAAGGATTTGCAGCTACTATAGCGGCAGCTTCTGTTATTGAAAGCGCCTCTCACCTGGGTATACCGGTAAGTACCACACACTGTGCCAGCACTGCTATTATGGGAGTTGGTGCTACCAGGCGCCTCTCCGCAGTGAGGTGGGGTATAGCCAGAAAGATAGTAATGACCTGGATTATTACCTTTCCTGCCTGTGCTATTCTTGGATGGCTTCTTGCCACTGTCTTAAAGCTCATTTCTTAAAACAGTGGTGTAGTTTATTTTATCTCTGTCTATCTTATAAACTTGGCAATCCCTTGCCCAGGTCGTTTAGCGTCTGTACCTTCTTGCGAGTCTCCTCTATCTGTGTTTTATTGTCTGATGAATACTGTAGTGCTTTCTGATAGAATTCCTCTATCTTGGGTATCGAGGATAAATGCGACAGGATAAGAGTAACATCGATAAAGTGTTTTTCTCCAGGGAAATCTCCACCCCGGATAAGGGCTGTGGGGGCAATTTCCTTCAGGTAATCGCTGACACTCTTAACCATATCCATGTTCATTTCACTTGGTGGGCCGGAGATGGCATAAATGACTTTGTTGGCGTCCTTGGGGTTGCAACCTATGGAAAGGTTGCTCATCGCGGCATCGAGAGCCTGTGAACCCCTGAAGCTCTCTACTGCTTTTTCCCTGAAGTGTTTTTTTCTTACCTCCCAGGGGAAGCGGAATGCTGGTAGTTCGGTTCTGCCCAGTCCAAGCGCTGTCCAGCCTTCTATTGAGGCTATCAGGTCGCCGGCATCGATGGTTCGTGCGCCTACATGCTTTCGTTTGGTTATCTCTCCTGCGCACATAAGGTCGTAGAACGGTGCAGCAATGGCCCTGTTTATACTGTCGATGTTATTGATAAGACTGGCGTCTTTTCTGACATAACGCTGGTTATCTGCCAGAAATACTGCATCCACTACTTCATAGATAGACTTGAGGCAGGTAGCCGAGTTATATACGCTTCTGGCTTCACTATTGACTTCATGTTCAAAAGGCAGGACAACCAGGGCATAAATTGGCTTTGAGAGGTAGCGTTCCTTGATCATCTGGGCCAGTATCGGTATAGACCCTGACCCAGTACCACCTGCAGAGCCGGCAATCAGCAAAAAGGCATGACTTTCATGGATACCTGACTCGGCTTTCATGGCGTCAATCATTTTATCGCCGTCTTCCCTGGCAAGTTCCGCTCCAAGTTCGTTTAGCTTGCCAACTCCATGTCCCAGCGTTTGCCGCAGCCCGATAATAATACGGTGCATATAGTCTTTCTTGATATATCTTAGCCCTGTTAAATCGGCCTGGTCTGTGTTTATTGCGAATACGTTTGGTGCTATATTTGCTTTACGCTCAACCTGAGCTTTATGATTGAGCCTGGCGAAATTGTCAGCAATCCGTGAACCACACTGCCCTAATCCTATGACCGTTAATTTCATTTAATGCCTCCTCTGCTTTCATTTGCCCTTTATTCAAACTGTGACTATTTATTGTTTAATAATAGCGTATTAACTCTAATAATAATACTATTTCGTGATTATTCTAGTCATAAAAATCCCTGCTTCTCCTGACCATTATGATAACCAGGAAG
>Ga0272442_10001489_pt1 | contig 35627 bp, 30 predicted proteins | sample SSMForm2O_FD_200262 | JGI IMG/M metagenome (GOLD analysis project Ga0272442, IMG submission 200262) | Marine sediment archaeal communities from Little Sippewissett salt marsh, Falmouth, MA, United States - SSM-Form-2O | ecosystem: Environmental > Aquatic > Marine > Wetlands > Sediment ... | reverse complement strand
CAGATGATTTGGGTACCGGCGCAGGTGTCTTGGGTGCAGGTGTCGTTCTCGGTGCAGGGATCCCCGTCGGAGCAGCCGCCGGATTTCATCCAGGCGGGTGTGCGGGCGCCGGCGTCGTAGAGGCAGGTAAACTCCTCGCCGCCGCACATGGCCTTCTGGCACTGGTTGGCGTAGGTGCAGGCCTCGGGGCAATCCACGCTGACGCACACGCCGTTGACGCAGCGCTCGCCGGCCGGACAATTTATCCCCACGCATTCCTCGTGAATGCACTCGTCTTGATAGCAGACCTCGTCGTCGGCGCACACCTGCCCGCCGCAGTCCTCCGGGTAGCAGAACCCGTTGACGCAGACCTGGCCCGACGGGCAGTCCACTCCCACGCAAGTCCGATCGACGCATTCCCCCTCGATGCACACCTCGCCGTAGCCCGGGCAAGACTGGGTTTCGCAGTCGACGGGCCAGCAATTGCCCGCCGCGCAGCGCTGCCCCGGCGGACATTCCACGTCCACGCAGCTGGCCGGCACGCACTCCTCGTCGACACACACCTCGCCCAGCCCGGGGCAGTTACGCCAGACGCAGTCTTCCGGATAGCAAGCTCCCCCGGCGCACTTCTGACCCCCGGGACAATCCACGTCGACGCAGGCAACTTCCTGGCACACTCCCCCGGCGCAGAAGAACCCCTCGGGACAGTCGCGGTCCGGGCAGTCCGCAGGCATGCACTCGTCACCCACCTTCACTCCGTCCTGGCACTCGTCGACCACACCCGAGTCGCACCCCGCGAACATCAACAGCGCTATTATTGCCGTCAGAGTTTTCTTCATTAATTCATATACTACCATAAACCGCCCCGGCTTGCCCGAATACGGATTGACCCGCCGGGAGGCCTGTTCTAGCATCGGGCCATGCTACGCAATATCCCATTATTTCTACTGATGATCTGGTTCGTGGGCTGCTCGAACGGCGGCGGTGGTGACGACGGTGGGTTGCCCGACGCAGAAGAAATCCAGACCGGCGATGATGGAAGCGCTCCCGGCGACGACGGAGGCACTCCCGGCGACGACGCTTCTGAAATCCCGGTGGAGCTGACGCTGGATCCGATCGACTCCTGGCAGCGCGGACCGGTGCGGGTCTACTTCTCGATCAGCGGCCCCGCCGGGCAGGCGGTGGACTTGACCTTCGAGTACAGCACCGACGGACAGAACTACCAGCCCGCCACGGTCCTGACCAATTACCAACCCGACATAACCCTGGATCCCGCCGGCGTGGACGGAGTCTTCGTCTGGGACTCCAAGCGCGACGTGATCACCAACGAGACGGCGGTCACCGTCCGGGGCACGCCGAGGGCGGGCAACACCGACTATGATCCCGACACGACCGGCCCGTTCGAGCTGCAGAACGCCCTGGACCGCGACCGGCCGGTGGTGGTCGCGCATCCTTACGACGCCAATTCCGATCCGGGCACGCTGGCCTCGGTGCTGGTGCTGCGCTCCGACGGCACACTGGAGGACACCGGTGTCGATCTGACTTGCGGATCGGCTCCGGCGTTGGCGGCCTTCACCCAGGACGGCCGTTTCGGCGTGGTCCTGGGAGAGGGCCCCGGCCACAACCAGCACAATCTGGCGCCGTTCTCGCTTGACCGCACCGGCGGGATAACCCGCCTGGGCGGGGTGATCGACATCCGCGAGCTGGGCTTCTCCGGAGCCGATCTGGTGCCGGCGCCGGACGGCAGCGGCATCTGGCTGATCCACCGCACCGGGGAAGGCGGCCTGTTCTTCCTCTCCTTCGAAGACGGCCAGCCGTCCATCCGGCCCGCCCAGCCCTCCGGCTACAACCTGTTCCCCATCACCCTGCCGGCCTCCATGGCCATCCTGCCGGACAACCGCCGGGCGGTGCTTTCCGGCGGGGCGTTGTCCATCGACGACCCACCCTACGATATCACCCTGGTGGATCTGGTCCTGGGAACCATTCTGGACCAGGAGGTGATGGGCGTCGGGTCGATGGGCGACAAGACCGTGGTCAACTCCAACGGAACCCGCGCCTTGATCCCCAGCGCCGATCCCTGGGGGGCGGGCAATCACCAGGTTATGGTGGTGGAACTGGGACCCGACACGGTCCTGTCCTGGCAGGGGGTGGCGGTGCCCTATCCGTCCTGGGTGGCCATCCATCCCGGCGACGGCTTCGCCCTGGTTACCAGTTGGGACGACGACAGCGTGACCGTCCTGGATCTTCTGGCCGACCCGCCGGTGGCCACCCAGACCATTCCGGGCGTCCCCCTGGCCGACCACCTCGATTGCGTACAAGAAGGCTCCCTGGCGGGCCTGTGCCTGGTGAGCGCGGTGACCGACTTGGCCATCATCTCGCTGGAGAACGACGGCACAACCAGCCAGAGCCCCTCGTTCGCCTTCGGCGACGGAGTCGAGAACATCACCTCCGGCCCGGCTATCTCTCCTTAGATTTTCTCCGACAGAATCCGGTAGGCTTCCTGAGGATCGTCTACGCCGGAGAGTTCCTGCTCGGTCCGGCAAAGGATCTTGTCGACCCTATCGGCGCAACTGTACGACACTTCGTGTTTTATCAGGACGCCCTCCCCCAGCCTCGAAAGCACCCCGGCTTCCACCCGGCGGATGTCCAAGCGCACGATCAAAAGCGCCGCGGCCTTGCCCACGATGTTGTCCCGCAGCGTCAAGCGCCGGGGATCAACGGCTTGTTTATTCAGCCATTTCTCCGCCTCGAACAGAGGATGCAGCCACTTGCCGGACGAGGAGAACAAAGCCCGGTCGCCTTCCAGGATTTCCAGAGTCGGTTTAGACGCTTTCATCGCCGGGATTAGAGCATCGATCACTTCGTTTTGCCATTGAAATCCATTTTGCGTTGAAGCATGATTGCTTTCGCCGCGATCAAAGGAGCCCGGAATGTCTTTCGAGAACCGCGTCGCCGAGATTTTGAAGAGCCACAAAAACGTCGCCACGAACCCGACCCGCCAGGCGATGATCCAGGAATCGGTCGACCGCAAGGAAGCGCTGGTTTCGGCCTGCGGGGCGCTGGCCACCTGGACGCCGCCCGAGTCCACCGGCCGCAGCCCCAAGGACACCGTCGCGGTCCGGCGGCCCGAGAGCGAGGCCACTATCGACTGGGACTCGCCCAACAACATTCCCATCGAGGCCTCCACCTTCGACATGCTGGTCGAAGACACCCTGGCCACCATGACCGCCAAGGACAAACTCTACGTCACCGACCGGGTGGTCGGAGCCGACCCCCGCTGGTCCCTGCCCATCCGGACGATCACCGATCAGGCCCTGTCGGCACTGTTCACCGACAACATGTTCCGCCCGGTCCCCGGGGACATTGAAAAGTCGGTCTTCGCCCAACGGCCCTACACTCTCCTGGTGCTGCCCTACGACAAGCTGGATCGCAAGCGCTACCAGGGACGCCTGCGGGTCGACGAGAGCGGCGAGACCTCCAATATGGCCGTGGCCATGGACTTCGACCGCCGCACCGGGGTGGTTTACGGCTCCGCCTACGGCGGCTCGGTCAAGAAGCTGATCTTCACGGTGATGAACTACTACCTGCCGGCCGAGGGAATCCTGCCGATTCACTGCTCGGCCAACGAGGGCCCCGACGGGGACATCGCCCTGCTGCTGGGGCTCTCCGGCACCGGCAAGACCACCCTGTCGGCCGACGCCCGCCGGGCGCTGCTGGGCGACGACGAGCACGGCTGGTCGGATCACGGGGTGGCCAATTTCGAGTACGGCTGCTACGCCAAGCTGATCGATCTGGATCCGGAAAAGGAACCGGAGATCTACAAGGCGGTGTTCCACCAGGCCCCCTACCTGGAGCACGGAGCCATCGTGGAAAACACCATGATGTACCCCCACGGCCGCTTCGACCTGTTCGACGACCGCTTCACTCCCAACTCGCGGGCCTCGTACCGGCTGACCGAGCTGTCCAACATCAAGGATCCCCCGGTGGGCAGCCATCCCCGGACCATTCTGTTCCTGACCGCGGACGCCAACGGGGTGATCCCGCCGGTTTCCCGACTGGACCGGCAACAGGCCATGCTGTGGTTCCTGATGGGTTACACCAGCAAGCTGGCCGGCACCGAGACCGGCATCGTCGATCCCAAGACGGTCTTCTCGCGATTCTTCGGCGAGCCCTTCATGCCCCGCAATCCCGACGTCTACGCCCGCATGCTGGGCGAGAAGATGGAGAAGCACGGCACCGACGTCTATCTGATCAATACCGGCTGGAGCGGCGGGCCCTTCGGCGAGGGCCGGCGCATGGACATCCGGCTGACCCGCGAGATGGTCCAGGCCGCCCTGAGCGGCGCGCTGAAGGACGTGAAGTACAAGCGCGACCCGGTCTTCCACACCCAGGTCCCGGTTGTGTGCCCTAACATCCCCGATCAGTCGGTGCTCTTCCCGGTCAACACCTGGTCGGACAAGCCGGCCTTCGAACAACGCGCCAAAAAGCTGGCCGGGCAGTTCTCCGCCCACTTCGACAAGGCTTACGGAAGCAAGAACATCGATCCGGACGTCAAGGCTCAGTGTCCAGGGAAGTAACCACCTTTTCTTCGAAATTTTCGGCGAAGTCGATGACGCACATGTGCCGGTAGACCTTGTGCGGTCCGCAGGCGACGCCCACCTGGGTGTACTGGCCGGAGAGCATCTTCTTGCGGTGGCCGCGGTCGGGGACGCCGTCGTCCACCAGCAGCAAGGTCACCATGTTCCGGCCCCCGGCGTCGCCGAAACCGATGTTCTCGGCCACCCAGCCAACCGGCTTACCGTAGCGCGACAATCGCTCCCCCGGGGAGCTCCCGTCGGTGCCGAAGTGGCCGATCTTGCCCCCGGGGCCCAGATCGAGGACGTGATCCCGGGCGGCTTTGGACATTCCATCGGACAACTTCAGCGCCGGCACCGCCGGGGCCTTCTTCAAGAACTCGATGGCCTCCTCCACCGGCTTGATCCCCTCCTGGGTCAGCAGGGCGACATGCTCGGAGATGTACTTGCGGTTGCCCGAAAAACCCTGTTTGTGCTTTTCAAGGACGGGAATGTAGCCGCGCGGATTCCGGCGCAGGCGGTTGAGCTCTGAAAACACCTCCTGCTGCAGGCTGATCTCCTGGGGAGTGACCGGGCGAATCGCCTTTTCGCCGGCGCACCCGGCATCCAACAGGCAGGCGGTCAACAGGATTGTCAGGGTTGCTTTCAAGCTTCAGTCGGAGAGATCTTTGTCGTCGACGATCTTCTTGGGCTTTTCCAGCTCGCGGATCTTCTTCTCCTTCTCCGCCAACACTTCGACCAACTCGCGCTCCGAGGCGGTCTTCTCGTTCTCCAGATCCTCGATGGACTTTTTCAGGCTGTCCAACTCCTCGTACTTCTCCTCGAGCATGGCATCCATGGTCTTGGTGACCTTCTCGAACTCCTCCTTCTCCTTGGACAGCGCCTGGATGGATTCGGTCAGGGCTTCGAACTCCTCCTGTTTCTCCTTCTCCAGCAGGTCGCGCTCGTCGCGGAGCTTCTGCTTCTCTTCTTTCTCGCGGATCAGCTCGGAGACGGACGCCTTGAGCGTCTGCAGCTCCCGCTGCTTCTCGGCCATTATCGGCTCCATCGAGCCGGAAAGCTCCTTGATCTTGGCGTCCTTTTCGGCCAGGAGCTTCTTGGCCGCAGCCTTATAGGCATCCAGCTCGGCTTCCTTGCCATGGTGGAGCGAAGCCAGGGCGCCTTCCAGCTCCGAATTGTCCTCCTCTCTGGTGCGGGACAGCAATTTCTGCAGCTGGTAGGAAATGATGATCAGGTAGATGAGAATCATGAAACCGACGGCCAGCCCCGCGACCAGGGCGATGAGATAGGGAGTCTCCATGGTCTGGTAATGGTACTCCGCCAACATGCCGTTTTCAACGGGCTTGTGCTAGAATAATTGGATGTACCGGTTGCTGTGGATAGCGGCGCTGGCGGCGATCTCATGCCCCGCCGGCGCGGCGACCAACGTCACCGCCTCGGCCTCCGAGGTGCGGAATTTCCTGGGCGGGCATACCGGCAAGCTGGTCTACGTGGACAGCAACGAGAGCGGCAAATGCTTCTGGATCGACCTGAGCGACATGTCGGTCTCAAAGCTCTCCGACGACACCAACGTCTCCGAGCCGCTATTCTCCCCGGACGGCAGCCGGGTGGTTTACGGGCTGTACAACATCATCAGCAAGTGGCCCGGACAGAGTTCTGACAACGAGGGGAACGCCTACATTCGTTCCCTGGGCGGGGGTTCGCGCAGCCACGTGGCCGGGAGCTCGGTGGCCGGCAAGCAGGCCTTCGCCCCCCATTGGTGGGTCGATCCGGCCAGCGGTGACGAGTACATCGTTTACATGGACTACTACGAGAAAGACACCCAGAGCGCCGCCGGCCGGGGCACCTGGAAGCAGAAGATCGTCAACAACCAGCCCTCGGGCAATACCGTCAAGATCCTCAACCACGCATTCGACGGGGGCCTGTCGAAAGACGGCACGCGCATCGGCGAGGCTTACCATTACCTTTACATGGCCCGCACCAGCGACCTGGGTGGCGGCAACGGCGACAACATCTCTTCGCGTATGGACGGCGGCAACCAGTGCTGCAACGCCTCGCTGTCGCCGGACAACCAGTATCACATCATGCACCTGCGTATCGATCACGGGGGCTGCAACATCCGCGACGAAAACGACAGCGAGGTGCAGGTAATCTGGAAACCCGGCGGCGCCACCGAGATGCAGAACCCCGAGTTCTCCACCGATCCGGGCTACAGCACCTTCACCGCCCAGTTCGGCTCCAACTATTTTCTCTACATCGCCAACACCCAGACCGGCGCCAGCCTGAAGATCGCCGAGGGCAACTTCGGGGTCCCGCACTTGTGGGTGGCCCCCTCCTCCCCCACCCTGTCGCTGAATCCCACCTCCCTGGACTTCAACGCCAGCGAGGGCGGCGGCAACCCGGCGGACAAGTCGGTAGCCGTAACCAACGCCGGCGAGGGCACCCTGGACCCGGTCACCGCCGGCGAGAGCGCCGGGTGGCTGACGGTTACGCGTTCGGGCAGCGGCAACAACCAGACCCTGGTAAACTCGGTGGATATCTCCGGGCTGGCCGCGGGGAGCTACAGCCAGATAGTTGAGGTGAACTGCTCCAACGCCTCCAACTCGCCGCAGAGCTACGAGGTCAACCTGGAGGTGGTGGGCCCGCCGGTGCTGACTTCCATCCAGATCACCCCGTCGGGCGTTTCCATCCAGCCGTCGCAGACCGCCACCTTCACCGCCCGGGCCTACGATCAGCACAACAACCCCTTCGCCGCGGTGATCGACTGGGCAGCCACCGCCGGCGGCTCCCTGGCCCCAGCCTCCTCGGGCTCGGCGGTGACCGAACACTCCAGCATATTCACCTCGGACGGGAGCGAGGGAATCTTCGGGGTGGTGGCCTCCTCCGGCAACGTCAGCGACACCGCGACGGTGAACGTCTCCACCGAGCCGCCCTTGCACATGCGCATCAACTGCGGCGACAACGCTTACGACGTCACCGGCTGGAGCCGGGACGACGACTTCATCAACGGCGGCGAGGACTGGACCAACCCCGACAGCGTGGACACCGCCGGAGTAGCCAACGCCGCCCCCGCCGACGTCTACCGCTCGGTCCGCCACCGGGTCACCGCCACCGCTTCCTACCCGGCCTTCAATCTCACCGAGGTCGGCGACGGGAACTACACCGTCCGCCTGCACTTCGCCGACGCCTACGAAGGCCCGCGCCACATCAACGTGGACATCGAGGGCCAGCGGGTGCTGAGCGACTACGACATCGCCTCCGACGCCGGCGGCCCCAACAAGGCCGTGGTCAAGTCCTGCCCGGTGACCGTGTCCGGCGCCGACGGATTGTCGATCCAGTTGGGCAGCGAAGACGACGGCGACGCCTTCATCGCCGGCATAGAAGTGGAACTACCCAGCGACTCACAGAACCCCACGGTGGACATCACCTACCCCGCCGAGAACGATACGATCGTGGGTACCATAACCGTGGAAGGCACCGCCTCAGACGACAACGCCGTCGACCGGGTGGAGGTCAGGGTCGACGACCGCTCCTGGTCTCTGGCCACCGGCACCGAGAGCTGGTCATACAGCCTCAACACCGTGGCCCTGACCGACGGCGCCCACACCATCAGCGCCCGGGCCACCGACACCTCCGGCAACACCGCCGAGGACTCCGTCAACGTCGACGTCAACAACGACATCACCGGCCCCTCGATAACCCTGGTCTCCCCCAACGGCGGCGAGGTCTGGGAGGTGGGCAGCATCCAGCACATAACCTGGGAGACTACCGGCATCGACGACGTAACCCTGCGCTACTCGACCGACCTGGGCGAGAACTGGGAGATCATCGAGATCACCGTGGACATGGGCAACCCCCAGTGGCTGGACTACTCCTGGCAAATCCCCGACACCCCCTCGGAGGAGTGCCTGGTCTACATCTCCGGCTACTTCGGCGAAGTCCCCACCCAATCCGCCACCCCCTTCACCATCACCCGCGAATCCACCGGAGGCGACGACGAAATAGTAATCGAAGGCGCCTGCGGGTGCAGCGCAAGCAACACCCCATCTACACTGCCACTGTTGTTCCTTCTGGCAGCACTCGTGCGCCGTAAGTTACGGAAGTAACGGGTCTGAGAAACACCCAGCCAACGTCCCACCCGTACCTACTCTGCAGGTGATGAATCCCAGGTCTACACAGGAAAGAGATCGGTAGCCCTCCGGACCACAATACGTGATCGTATCACCGTCGCAGCTCTCATCGGGAAAGAGAGCATCGCAGCCTGGATAAGAACAAGTCACATGCACTGTAGAATCTACGGTCTCTTCACGACAGACCAAACCGAATTCGTCGCAAGGCACTGACACCTGTTTATCAAAAGAGCAGCCGATCCGATTGTTCCCCTCGCAGCGATCCACAAACGTGGCGTAATCGCAAGCCGGACCGTCGCAAAATGCATATTGTTCAATCTGATCGATGTCCGTGTAGCCTCCCGGAACGCAGGTTCCTCCCCGGTGTGCGCATTCATCCCTCATGACCGCCCCGCCGAAGGTGATGTTGGCCACTGTTCCGTCACAGGTGACCTGTATCCCATCGGTAATATCCACCTTTTCATTGACACAGGCAATCCAAGGATCACCGATGTCCATTGGCATCTCTGCACATTCTAGTCCCAGACCAGAACAGATCGCACTGACCTCGACTGTTGTAGTGAAGTAACCATCAAATACCTGCATACACTTCGCTAGCTTCTTGTCATTCGCACAATAGTAGCCCCGGCGGTGATCCTCAGACGGCGTGCAGCCAGTGTTCACCACGCCCTGATTCATACAGGCGAGTACCTTGTTGCAATCTCCCCCCGCCGACACCACGCATTTGATATTTTGCGCCAGTGCAAGTATCTCGACCCAATCAATCAAAATATTCAACTTCGCCAACTCCAGGGTGCTGTTCCCGATGTCATCGTGTCTCAGTAAATCGAGGCCAATAACGCAGTCGCTGATTCCATATCTTCCGAAGCATGCCGAATAAGCGGCGCAGGCCGGACCCATGTCACTAGTTTCAATGCGAATCCCTTTACCTCCGCTGTCACACCCCAACGCAACCACAAAGAGCAACGACAATAATGGGAAAAATCTTCGCATTAGGGCCTCCCCTTCTTACTCGTGAATAAGTCAATCCTACCAGAAACTTCCCGACAAGAGAACCTCACAGAACTGGACAACCATCATTCGCAAACCAGATACTCATCAGGCAGTAAGCGATGTGCTTCGAATACGGTGATGATCTCGACATTTTTCTTTTTGATCCGATAGACGATGCGATAGTTGCCGTCGATCAATTCGCGAAGATCGCTGTCGGGGACCTCCGGTAACTGCCTGCCCATTTGCGGGAACTTGGCCAATGCCTCAGTTTTTTCAATCATCCGGGTTACGAGTTTCACGGCGGCCTGTGGATTGTCCCCGGAAATGAAATCCTCTATTGCGGCTAGTCGCAGGAAAGCCTGCTCGGTCCAGACGACTTTCATTTGGGTCCGCGCTCGGCTCTTAGCTTGGAGAGTCGCTTCTTCAACTCGGCGGTGTCCATGACCCGATCGGACTCGGCGTCCTCCAAACCGCTGGCCACCGACATGAGGAAACGATGTTTCTCGAGTAACCGGTCGAATTCTGACGGTGACAACAACACTGCCGCCGGGCGGCCGTTCTGGGTGATTACCATGGGATGATTCCTCTCGGCCAACCGCTTCAGGTACTGCGCCGCCTTCGACTTGAACTCACCCAATGGCACGATGTCTTGAGATATATGGATGTGCTTCATGAACTGACCTCCAAATACACTGAATATGGTGCTAAATATAGACCATATTAAGACTTATTTCAACCAGAAAGATTCACTGCCGATCCAAGGTATATTGCAGGTAAAATAAGCATTAACTTGAAATATCAAACTTTTATAAGTACCCTGTCCCCGTTGTGGTGAAGCCGATCGCGATATTCTGGTTGGCGGCGAATATACCTGCGGTGCTTATGGGGGTGCTGCTGCCGGGGGCGGCCTTTTTCGGGGGCGGGTCGGTGCCGGTGGGCGGGGCGGGGTTGTTTGCGGCGTTGGTATTGTTGTTCCTGGTCATTTTGGCGGTGTCGGTTCCTACCATCGTTTTCTGCGTCCGGGTGCTGCGGGGAAAGTCGCGGTTGGGGTTGCAGATCATGCTGGGAATCGAACTTGGGATCTGCTTTGCGTGCGCGGCGGTGTTCTGGGAGGCGTTCCACGGGCAGGAAGCCTTTATTCCTTACCTGCTGCTGGGGCTGGCGCCGGCGCTATATGTACCCAGCATCATCCTGCTCGGAAGGAAGCCCGCGGTTCAACGGCTTGAAAAGTAACGCATGCTCACGTATCCTGTCCCCATTGTGAGACTGACCGGCATCATAACGGCCTGCGTCGTATTGGCCTGCGCGGTGGCGGGTGCGCAGCAGCCGGAGCGGGGCAAGCTGTACATCGGGCTGGTTTCGGCGGAGGGCCTGGAACGCAAGGTCAAGGCGGAGTTGTGGAACCAGTTATCCGGGGAACTGCTCGCGCTGGGTGTGGAGATCGCCTCCCGCCGGGAAGAGGCGACCGGGATCCTGGAGGTCCACGCGCTGCGTTTCGGGACCATGGTGCGCATCAACATGTGCTTCAAGAACAACCGGGGTATTGATGTCCTGAAGATCACCGCAACCGGTTCCGCAGAAGGATTTCCCGCTTCGGTGGCGCTCCAGCGCGACCTGAAACGCGGCATCGAGGCGCTGGGGCTTTCGGCGCCGAAGCCGTCGGTCGAGGAGGCGCCGGGAATCGAGGCGGCCTACACCGCGCCCGATGAGAAGAAGATCGCAGTGGAAGCAAGCGCAGCAAAGCCCGGTCTCTTCAAGTGGGGCTGGGTGGTGGCCGGCGTGGGCGGGGCGCTCCTGGCCGGCGGGGCGGTGACCGGATCGCTGGCCCTGTCCGAAAATGACGATCTTAACGAGAAATGCCCCGGGGGGATATGCCCGCCGGGCCACGAGAGCCAGATCGACCGGCTGGAAAGCCTGGGATACGCCACCGACATACTGCTGAGCGTGGGCGCGGCCACCGTGGTCGCCGGGGTGATTCTGCTGCTGTTTTACGAGGACGACGACCTCTCGGTCCGGCCGGCGGTCAGCCCGGATTTCTCCGGCGCGGTCGTGGAGGGCAAGTTCTGAGATGCAAAGGCTGCCGACATCCGGCTGGCTGCTCGCCACGCTCCTGGTCACAGGTTGCAGCCTGATGCTCGACGATTTTTCCACGTCGCATGATGGTGGAACCCGCGACGCGGATGCCGGCGACGGAGGAGCCGCAGACGACGGGGACGCCGGATGCGGTGACTGCGGCGAAAACGCCCATTGCGTCAACGGGCGCTGCGAGTGCATCAGCGATTACCTCTACTGTTCCTGGAGCCCGGACTGGTGGGATCCCGACTGGCCCATCCGGCTGAAGATCGTCTTCGACGCCTCGCAGGTGACCCAGAACCTGGAAAACGTTCCCGTCCTGGTGGAGTTGAACGGCACCCGGGTGGAGTACGAGCGCATCCTGGACCAGGGCGCGGATCTCCGTTTTACCGACGCCGGAGGCAACGAACTGCCCTACCAGGTCGACCACTGGCAAGACCGGGACACCTCGTTCTTCTGGGTGAAGATGCCGCAGATTACGGCCGGGTCCGCCGCCGAGGTTTTGTGGATGTACTACGGCAACCCGCAGGCCAGCGGGCCCACCAACCCCTCCGCCGTCTGGGACGGCTTCTATAACGCCGTCTACCACCTCAACGAAGACAACCACACGGTGGAGGACTCCTGCGCCCGGCAGAACCACGCCGAGGCGTACAGCACCGCCTACACACCCTTCGGGAAGTTCGGCGGGGCTTACGACTTCACCCCCCAGGCCTCCAACCGCATCGAGGCGGGGACCAACAGCGCCTCGGCGGCGCTGGGAACCTTCGAGGGGTGGGTCAAGTACGAAGGGAGCTCCGGCTACCCCAACGACAACTACATGATCTTCGGCCTGAGCCGCAACTACTGCGGGAGCCGCAACTGGATCCAGCTGGGCTCCGGGGAAAATGAAATTCCCGAGGGCTTCCGCAGCCGGTACGAGGACTACGACAACTGCGGCACCGGCTTCGCCCGGGTGACCACCGGCTTCGTGGCCCAGCCCGGGGAATGGCACCACGTGGCCTACACCTGGGACACCGGCGCTTACGAGTTCTACATCTACATCGACGGAAACAAGGAAGGGTATAACGTAACCGATACGCCCGCCACCATCGAACACGACGCCGTGCGCATCGGTGCCATCTACTCGGACGGCCGCGACGGGTTCGAAGGAGTCATCGACGAGGCGCGCATTTCCGGCACGGTCCGCAACGCCGACTGGATCCGCTTCCAGTACTGCACCGCCGCCCAGACCTGCGTCAGCTACTTCAGCCAGTAGCTTTTTTACCTCGAAATTCTTCCAGTACTGGTATACATTATTCTATCTGTTGGGGGAGTTCATCCCGGGGGGAGGAAGGTTTCGGCGACATGAAGATGCCGTTTTGGGGGAGGGTGACGGGAGTAGTGTATATTCTATTGCTGGCGGTCGGCTGCGGGGACGGCACCAACGGGTTTTCCGACGACCCGATGTACGAGGAAATCGAGCAGGTGCTGGACGGAATGGTGGACAACTGGAACGCCGGAAACTACGCCACCATAGAGGAGGCCTTTCAGGGCGCGGCGGATTTCCTCGAAGGCCAGGAACTGGTCGCCGAAGTAAACCTGCGCACCGGCGAGGGCATGCCGGTTTTGTGGGCCGACTTCAAGAACGGGATAACCTTCACCCTGATGTCGGCCTACAACGCCTTCGACGTCGACCCCGAGGACCTGCCCCATCCGGCGCCCCCGGGGATCCTGCGCGACGTCGGCGACTCCGGGCTGCCGGGCAAGCAGGCGGTGTTCCTGCAACTGGCCGGGCTGCCCTCGGTGGCCTGGACGGCCTCCAAGATGGCCGATGAAAACAAGTACTTGCCTACCTACGGCACCGATGCGGTGGGGACGGTGGACTTCTTTACGACGCTTTCCAGCTACCAACTGGTGTATATAAGCAGCCACGGAGCCTTCCTGAAGCTGAAGGGTGGTGACCGGTTCGCAATCATGACCGGGGAGAAGCGTACCAAGGCCCGGGACGAGGCTTTCAAAAAGAACGGTGACTTCGCCTCCAACAAGATCCTGCTGGTCATGACCGCATCCGTTCTGGGCGTGGGCCCCTACTCGGTTCCCCAGCTGCAGAAGCAGGCCAGCCACTATGCGGTCACCGACCTTTACATCGACGAGCACAACGGCAACTTCGAACCATACAGCCTGGTGGTGTTGGACACCTGCGATTCGGCCAAGCCACACTCCGAGCCCTACCCGGGTAACCCGCTGATCAAGGTGCTGCTGGCCAAGAACGTCGGTGGAGTCTTCGGCTGGGACAGGTCGGTCTCGCCGGCGGCCGCCCTGCGGGCGATGAAGTATTTGTTCTCGCGCCTGTTCGGCGACGACAGCCAGCACTACCCCAGGACCCCGCCGATCCGCCCCTTCGGCGCCACCGACACCTACCAGGGAATGGAGAGCGCCGGGTTTCACATTGACAACATCCCCCACCCTAGTGGCCCAAGTTACAACCCCAGCGGGGCGGTGCTGCGCTGGGCTCCGCAGGATTTCGGGAGCCAGTCGGATCAGGTAGACGTGCTGCTGCGGCCGGCCATCCACAAGGTGGACGTCACCAACCTGGTCTCCGACCAGGAGATCCGGCTCCTGGGCGACTTCGGCAGCAAGCAGGGCGAGGTCTGCGTCGCCGACAGTTGCGCATCAGCCAAGGAATGGGACATCAACGAGGTGGTGGCCGACTGCGGCTCCGGCAAGTACGGCCTGGTGACGGTCAAGGTGGAAGATCACGAGAGCAACCCGGTGCCGCTCACCCAGTGGGAGGGCGTGTTCAAGACCGAGGGCGACATCGACACCGAGATCGGCCCCCATATCAAGGTGGACATGAACTTCAAGTTCCGCGCCGACATTCACAAGTTCCGGGTCGACCCGGAGGCCTCGCCGGATCCCATGTTCTCCGAGGACGCCGGGCCCTTCGAGGCCGGAACCGAGTGCAACTTCACCCTCAGCGGTCGCAATCCGCCCTTCGAGGACGAAAACTACACTTACAATTACACCGGTCAGGGCGTCTCCACGGTCTCGCCCGACGGGAGCGAGTACGAAGGCGCGGCGTACATCCGCCCGGGCGAAGGCAAGATAGAGTTCCAGATCGTATGCGGGGTCCACGGGACCCTGACCAAGACCAACAAGCAGACTGGCATACCGGACACCCAGCAGTACGACACATTCGTCGTGGGATACTTCGAGGTTCCCATCGACGAGTACGGCAGCATGCAGGCCGGCGAAGACGAACTGATGCCCGGCCTGGACAACCTCCCGGTCGAGTGGGACGCCGTCACGCCCGAGTGCCCGCCCGACGAGGAGACCCCCAGCTGATTCTCCGCGGTCTTTTCACTTGATCTTCTGCCCCCGCTCTGTGACCATTCTCGCCCGTACCGCGGGGGGAAGTTACCGCCGGGAGATTTATTGGAGATTCTGCAGGCATTCGTCGACGACTTCCTGACTCCCTTTGCGGGCAATCCCCACTTCGGGTTGTTTCTGATCGTGTGGTTTTCGGCGGTCTTCCCCCTGGCGCCGCCGGAGGAGGCCTTCACCCTTTTGACCGGGGCGGCCATCGCCGGGGGGATTTTGCACTGGTTCCTGGGCCCCTTCGCGGTGATCGCCGGGATCATCGCCACCAACATCACCCAGTACTGGATTGGCCGCGGCGTCCTGAAGATGTTCATGGGCACGCGCATCGGCAACAAGTTCGTCAACTCGAAGAGCTTCAAGCGCGCCCGGGAAACCATGCAGAAAAAAGGCATCTGGGCCATCGTGGGCTGCCGGTTCTTCTTCGGAACCCGGGCGCCCACCTACGTGGCCACCGGGTTTTTGCGCTACCGCTTCTGGAAATTCGTGGCCATCGACTCCACCACCACCGTGCTGCACGGGCTGGCCGGTCTGCTCATCGGGTACATCTTCTCCGATCAGATCGACAGCATCATCATGGCCATGAAAGATCTGGGCATCTGGAGCCTGATCCTGCTCATCGCCCTGATCCTGGTTATCTTCGGAATAAAATTCCTGAGGAGAAAGAAGAAGAATGCCGAGCCTGATTGAACGCATGGCCGAATGGGCCATTTCCCTGAAGCTCGAGGACGTGCCCGAACGCGTGCAACAGAAGGCCAAGCTGCAGACCCTCTCAATGCTGGCGGCGGTGTACGCGGGCTACTCGACCCGGGCGGCACGGGCCATACGCGAGGTGATTCTCTCCACCCGTGCCGCGGGCCGCGCCACGGTGTTTCCCCAGGGCGAATTGACCTCCCCCACCGTCTCGGTGGTGGCCAACGCCGCCGCCTCCATGGCCCTGGATTTCGACGACTACCTGTTTCTGGGCCACACCGGCCACTCGGCGGTGCTCGCCTCCTTCGGCCTGGCCCAGGAACTGGGCAGTCCGGGGGCCGACACCCTGCTGGCCCAGATCATCGCCAACGAGGTCGGCGGCCGCCTGGGAGCCTCGGTGGTCCTGGGACCCCAGAACGGCCAGCTGTGGACCCACCTGCACGCAATGGCCTCGGCCTGCGCAGGGGCCAAGCTAATGGGGCTGGATCCGGAGCAAACCGCCCACGCCATGGCCATCTCCCTGTACCAGCCCCCCCTGGCGCTGTGGCCGGGCTTCATGGGTCCGGATTCCAAACTGCTGTCGGCTTCCTTCCCGGCCCGCGACGGCCTGATGGCCGCGCGTCTGGCTTCCTGGGGGCTGACCGGCCCGCTGGACGTGCTGGAGAACCCGGCGGGGTTCGGCGCGCATTTTTCCAGCCATTTCCTGCCGGAGATGTTCACCGGTTTCTCGCAAGCCTGGGTGACCGACACGCTCTCCTTCAAGATCTACCCGGGTTGCGCCTACATCGACAGCGCCATGGACGCGTTGTTCGATCTGGTGAAGAAATTCGAAAACGAGAACCAGCGCCCGCTGCACCCCGCGGACGTGATCACCGCCAGCGTCCGCACCACCCTGCTGGGCGCCGAGATGGACCGCCTGGGGAACAACCAGCCCGGAGATTCGCTGTCGCCGGTGCGGATCAACTTTTCATTGCCCTACAGCCTGGCAGTCGGTTTTCTGGCCGGGCGACTCACCCCCCAGGAACTGGCGGAGGAAGAGCTGCAGAAGAAGAAGGACGAGATCCGTTTTCTGGCGGAGAAGTTCGAGGTGGTTCACGACTGGAGGCTGACCCTTCAGATGTTCGAGCGCATGGCCGAGCATCTTCCCCTGCGAAAGCTGCTTGCCGGCATCGATCTGAAAAAGATCCTCGAGCTGAGCGGAGGGGCCGGAGTCGTCCAGTTCACACCCCAGGACATCATGAAGATCGCCTCCTTCTTGTTGCCGCGGGCCCCCGGTCTGGTCAAGGAGGCGGTGGCGGGTATCGGCAAGGGAAAAGAACCGTTCGATCTGGGAGCGGCCCGTCTGGATCAGCTGCCCATGCCGTTCTCCGCCGAGGTGACCCTGCGCCTGCGCGGCAAGGAGACCCTCTCCGCCCGAGTGGATATTCCCAAAGGAGCCGCGGGCCGGGACTGGGCCGAGACCACCGGGATGATCAGGAAGAAGTTCCGCGACCAGGCCACCCCGCTGCTGGATGTGGAGAAAGTCCAGCGGGCCATCGATCTGATCGACCGCCTGGAGACTCTGGAGAATTTGTCGGAGTTGACAGCGAATCTGGTCGTGGGTACTTAGGACGATTCTTCGCGGGGCTTTTCGATCCTGTCGATGTAACTCTTGACCATCGGCTCCGCGTCCAGCTTGAGCAACCTGGCGATCTGCTTCAAGTAACCCTTCACGTAGACCTCGGCGGGGAGTTCCTCGTACTCCTCCGCCTCCAGATATCTGAGGTAGTAGATGGCGATCTTGGTGGTGTTGGCAACCTGTTCCAGGGTAAAGCCGCGCGCCTCGCGGATCTGCCTGAGCAGGTCGCCGGTGTACTCGGTGTCCTCGGAGATCGGAGGCATGGGGGGCAGTTGCGGCTGGGGCGGGAGATCCGCCGGAACCGCAGGTGGCGGGGCCGGCTCAGCCGGATCGTTCTCGTCGCGGATGATGCGGTCTTCGATGGAATCGACCTTCTCAGGCAGTTCGCTGATCTCCTCCTCGGCCAGTTCCTCGGCGATGACCTCCGGCGGTTCGAACTTCTGCGGCGGCTCTTCCGCCTCATCCTCGGGCACGATGTCGCGCACCGGCTCGAACAGGGTCGCCTGCGCCTCATCGACCGGCAGCGGGCGATCTTCTTCATCGTCCTCGCGACCGAAGATCTCGCGGTCGTACCTCCGGCGGCGCTCCGGGTCGCTCAGCACCCGGTAGGCCTCCTCAATCCGGCGGCGCAGCAAGGTCAGCTCGTCGGGCTGGAAGAGGGCGTAGGTGGCCACCGATTCGCCGCTGAAGTAGCGCCGCGCTCGCTGGTAGGAGCGCTCCAGTTCCTGGGCGGAGGCATGCGGCTTGACGTCCAGCAGCTCGTAGTAATTCTGCTCCCGGAAGTCCCTCATTTGAACGTCCACTTTCCCTCTTCCCGGCGATCCTCGAGCCGCTGGGAGATCCCCCGGGCAATATCCCAGATGTTCTCGGCGAAGGGCGAATCGGGCTGCTCCAGCATCAGCAGGGTGCGGCTGCGGATGGACTGCCAGACATCATCGCTGTAATCGATATGACCCATGTAGTCCAGGTCGATGCCGAAGTACTTGCGGCAGGCGGTGCGCACCGCCTGGCCCAGTTCGGCGTCGTCTTCGTCGCGAATCTGGTTGATCACCAGCAGGGGCCGGAAGGCCTGCATCCAGGCGCGGTAGGTGTCGCCCTTCTCCGGATCCAGCTTGCTAACCTCGCGGATCAGGTCGTAGGGGGTGCGGATGCCTTTTTCGTTGCGGCTCTCCATGGCCTCTTCGATGATCTTGCGGAAAGGCGCGTTCTTCTCGCGATGCCGCAGCAGGCGGTAGAAAGCGCTCTTGACAAAACGATAACTGTTCTCCAGCGAGGTGGGTTCGGGGGCCATCACCACGACCCCCAGATCGGAGGCCAGAAAGAAATCCAGCACGTTGAAGGAGGTGCCCGACCCCAGATCCATCAGCACAACCTCGGTGTCGATCTTGAAGATCTGCTTCAGCACCCGGAGTTTCTGGGTGTACTTGATATTGGCCGATCCCAGAAAGTCCTGGGCGCCGCTGATCAGCCGCAGCCCCTCGATCCCCGTCTCGATGATCACGTCTTCGATCTTGTCAACCCGCCGCCCGACGAAGTCGCTCAGCGACAGGTCGGGAAAGTCGATTCCCAGGCAGGTATGCAGGTTGGAACCGCCCAGGTCGGCGTCCACCAGGACCACCCGCCACTTGTTCTTGGCAAAGCAGATGCCCAGGTTGGCGGTCAAGAGTGTCTTGCCGATGCCGCCCTTGCCGCCGCCGACCGCTATTACGGCGGTTTGTGCCGTGCCCGCGGGTGCCGCGGTCTGGGTCTTTTTCTCTTCTTCGCTCATTTCATGGCCTGGCGAACCGCCCGGGCCAACAACCCGAGTTCCTCGTCGTCAAGAACCGCCCTCACGTCCAGGATCACCTGATCCTGGTGCAGCCGGGCCAACACCGGGGGGTTCTGAGCCCGCAGCCGCCCGAGCAGGCCCTGGGACTGCTTGCCTTTGGTCTTCAAGGCCACACCGAACCCCTCGAGCTCAACCAGCGGCATGGCACCGCCGCCAACCTGGCCCACGGTGGGAACCACCCGCGCCCCGGCCAGGCCGATTGCCTTCTTGAGCTTCCCGGCGCGTTTCTTCAGATCGCCGGGGCTGGCCATAAGCATGCCCACCACCGGAACCGCCCGGGCGCTGCGATCCCCGCCGCGGTACAGGGCCAGAGTGGCCCACAACCCGGCCAGGGTGAGCTTGCCCACCCGCAGCGCACGGGCCATGGGTTCCTTGGCCAGAGAGCCGATCAATTCCTTTTTGCCCAGCAATATGCCCGACTGGGGGCCGCCAAGCAGCTTGTCCCCGGAGAAGCAGACCAGATCCGCCCCGTCCGCGAGGATTCCTTTCACCGTGGGCCCCGCACCCATTCCGGGCGGGAGCCGGTCCAGCAGGGTGCCGCAGCCCATGTCCATCATCAGCGGGACGCGGTGCTTGCGGGCCACGGCCGACATCTCCTTGACCGAGGCCTCCTGAGTAAACCCGATCATCTCGAAATTGGAGCGGTGGACCTTGAGCAGCATGGCGGTATCGGGGCCGATGGCCTTTTCGTAGTCGTCGACCCGGGTCTTGTTGGTGGTGCCCACCTCGACCAGCCGGGCCCCGGAGGCGGCCATGACGTCGGGGATGCGGAAGGAGCCGCCGATCTCCACCAGCTCGCCCCTTGAAACCACCACCTCGCGCCCGGAGGCCAGCGTCTTCAGGGCCAGGTAGACCGCCGCGGCGTTGTTGTTGACCACCAGGGCGTCCTCGGCCCCGGTGCGCTCGCGGAGGATGTCCCGGATCACGTCGGTGCGGCTGCCCCGTTTCCCGGTCTTCAGATCCATTTCCAGATTGGTGTAGGCGGCGCCCGTCCCGGCGACGGCATCGGCCGCCTCCGGCGCCAGAGGCGCGCGGCCCAGGTTGGTGTGCACCACCACGCCGGTGGCGTTGATCACCCTGCGCAGAGCCGGCTGCATCCAGCTCCCCAAAGAGGCCTTGACCTCCTTGCCGGTCACCCTGGCTGCCGTCCGCTTGCCGGACCGCAGGGCCCCGCGCTTGTCCTCAAGCACCTTGCGAATGCCTTCCACCACCACCGGGCGGGGGAAACTGTCCAGCAGCTTTTTGACATCCGGCTGCATGAGGATCTTGTCAACCGAGGGCAGCTTCCGCAGGGTTTTGTTGGTCGCAGGCATGTAACCTATTGTCCCTATTATGTTATCCGGTTCAGGTCAAGAAGTTTTCATGTACGCGTAAAGTTGCCCAATTATCCTAAGAAATGCTACAAGTAACCCCGTGGAACTAGGCGCGCAAAGCGGGCTGCTGGCGGCCATCGTGTCGGCCGCGGTGGCCATTTCGGTGATTCTGCGCGGGCGGCGGTCGCGGGTTAACACATTTTTCATAGTTTTCTGCGGAAACCTGCTGCTGCACTTTTTGGCCGCGTTTTTCTACCATTTCTCCGGAAAGTTCATCTGGTTCCGCATCGACCTGATCGCCGCCTCCCTGCTGCCGGTCACCGCGCTGCAGTTCTTCGGGCACTTCCTGTGGAAAGAGCCCAAGACGCCGCGCAAATACGTGATTACCGCCTACGTATTCTCCACCGGGCTGGTGGCGTTCTTGTTCACACCCTGGAGCAACAACAAGCCCACCATCGCGCTGGTGGTGGCGGTGGTATTCACCGCCATGTACCTGTGCGCCTACCTGGCGTACCTGCGCTACCGATCGCTCACTTCTCAGCGGGAACGCACCCGGCTGCGCTACCTGCTGGTGGTCATGCTGGTGGCCACCACTTTCATCCTGCTGGGCATGATGCCCGGCGGCCTGGGATTCTTGCGTACCTGGGGAGACCTGGTCTCGATCTTCTTTCTGTATTTCCTCAGCCAGAGCCTGCTCAAGTACCGCCTGCTGGACCTCCAGGAGTTGCTGGGGCGCGGCCTGGTCCTGATCGCCGTGGCCCTGATCCTGGCCCTGGTGTTCGGCGCCCTGGTCCTGTGGGCGGGAGTGTCCCCGGAAGTCTCCCTGTTCCAGACTTTCATAGCCTCGTTCGTGATCCTGATCCTGTTCGAGCCCCTGCGCGACAAGGTGGAGGGCAGCACCAACCGCCTGCTGTTCCGCGAGCGTTACGAGTTCCGCAGCAAGCTGGAGGACCTGCGCCGCGAGGTTGCCAACATTCTCGACCCGCAGCAGATGTCCAACGTAATCCTGGACACCCTGTACGAGAGCATGCGCATCACCCGCTCTAGCGTCTATTTCCAGGAGGACGGCGGGGCCAGCTACTACCTGGCAGGCTACCGCGGCCCCAAGCCGCCCTCCCGGGTGGACGTAGCCGCTCACCGGGCGTTCTTCGACCAGGTGAAGAAAACCCCCACGGTTGTGCTTTCGGAGACCTACGAGCGCTTTCTGGCCGAGCACAGCGTACCGGCGGATTCTTCCAAACCCTCCAGCGAGGTCCAGCACGCCCGCCAGGTTCTCAAGACGCTGGCGCATATGAAGTCGGCGGTATGCATCCCCTTTCCCAGCCAGGTTGAAATCCTGGGCCTGTGGAACCTGCAGGACGAAGCCAGCGCGGAGAGCTACTCCACCGAGGAAATCGCCAGGCTGATCGCTCTGGGGGAGCAGGCGGCCATCAACATCGAGAACTCCAAGATGTTCGAACGCATCCGCGAGCGCGACCGGCTGGCGGTCCTGGGCGAAATGTCCGCCGGGCTGGCCCACGAAATCCGCAACCCCCTGAGCGCCATCAAGGGCGCGGCCCAGTACCTGGATCCGTCCTCGGTCGGGGATGACGCCTCGCAGTTTTTGAAAATCATCATCGAGGAAGCCGATCGGCTGAACCAGGTGGTGGACCAGTTCCTGGACTACTCCCGGCCCTTCCACGCCCATAAGGACCCCACCGACATCAACCGGATCATAGAACAGACCACCCGGTTGCTGAGCACCGGATTCAACGAACAGGACATAGACATCAAGCTCGAACTGCAGGCCGACCTTCCGCTGGTGGACGCCAACGCCCCCCAGTTGACCCAGGTGTTCATCAACCTGCTCAACAACGCCATGGAGTCCATGCCCGGCGGAGGACAACTGCTGGTGCGAACCAAGCTGCGCTCCAGCGGATTCGGCTCCTGGTCGGGGCTGCGCCGGCACACCGGAGCGGTGGAGGTACAGGTGGTCGACACCGGGCGGGGCATCTCCCCTTCCCAGCAGGATCGGCTGTTCGTCCCCTTCTTCACCACCAAGGAGCACGGCACCGGGCTGGGCCTCTCCATCTCCCAGCGGATCATCGAACACCACGGAGGCGAGATCCGGGTGCGCTCCAAAGAGGGCGAAGGCTCGACATTCACAGTGGTGCTGCCCTATCCGGCCGACACCACCGCCCCGACGGAAAGCGCTGACAAAAAAGCCGACAAACCCGCCGCGCCCGGCGACTTGCCTTTCCCCGACGAGGATAGTAGGGAGAAATCATGACCGCCCGTATTCTCATCGCCGACGACGAGCAGAACCTCCGCAAGGTATTGTCGGCCACCCTGGAAAAAGAAGGCTACCAGGTACAGACCGCCCGCGACGGCGAGGAAGCCATCGCCCTGCTGGGCAAGGGGGACATCCAGGTCGTGGTGACCGACCTGAAGATGCCCAAGGCGGACGGCCTGGAGGTTCTGCGCTACGTACAGAAGAACAGTCCCGGCACTCCGGTGATCGTCATCACCGCCTTCGGCACGGTGGACAACGCGGTTGACGCCCTGAAGACCGGCGCGTTCGACTACATCACCAAGCCCTTCGAGAAATCAGACCTGATCCGCACAATCGCCAAGGCGGTGAAGACCGAGTCCCTGGCCCGCAAGGATTTCCACGCCCGGCCGGGGGACGAGGAGCGCTACCGCATCATCGGGCAGACCCGCAAAATGAAGGACATATACGACGTCATCGAGAAGGTCGCCGACACTCCTTCCACCGTGCTGATCATGGGAGAGTCGGGCACCGGCAAGGAGCTCATCGCTGCCGCGTTGCACTACAACTCCTCCAGGCGCAACCGGTCCTTCATCAAGATCAACTGCGCGGCCATTCCCCGCGAGCTGATGGAAAGCGAGCTGTTCGGATACGAGAAGGGAGCGTTCACCGGTGCGGTGGGCTCGAAGCCCGGCCGCTTCGAGTTGGCCGACGGCGGTACCCTTTTCCTGGACGAGATTGCCGAAGTCCCCGTCGACATGCAGGTGAAGCTGATGCGGGCCATCCAGGAGAGCGAGTTCGAGCACGTCGGCGGAGTCCAGACCATCCGGGTAGACGTGCGCCTGGTGGTGGCCACCAACCGCGACCTGCAAAAGGAAGTGGAAGAAGGCCGCTTCCGCGAAGATCTCTACTACCGTCTCAACGTAGTTCCGGTTCACCTGCCCCCGCTGCGGGAGCGCAAGGAAGACATCCCCCTGCTGGTCAGCCACTTCATCGACAAGTTCAACGCCAAGCTCAACCGCAAGGCGGAAAAACTCTCGGAGGGAGCCCTGAACCTGGTGGTCAACTACCAGTGGCCCGGCAACATCCGCGAGCTCGAAAACGTAATCGAGCGCTGCATACTGTTTTCCGAGGGGCCCGAAATCGGTACACAGAACCTCCCCGAACAGCTGGTTGAGCGGTCCTCGAGCGTGCCTTCGGCGGTCACCATGGGCGCCGACGCTTCGATGAAGGACATCGTCAAACAGGCCACTGCCGAACTGGAGCGCGATCTGATCGTCAAGGCCCTGGAAGAGACCAAGGGCAACGTTACCCGGGCGGCCAAGCGCCTGAAGATCAGCCGCAAGAGCCTTCAGAACAAGATGAAGGAATTCGGCCTGCGCGAGACGGATTGAACTTGACAGACACCCCGTTTCCCCTGTAATTTCCTCAGTAATTCAAGTTGTTGGACGTACAAGCGGAGGCTTGGCATGAAACGGTGGTTTGTCCCCATGTTGCTGTTGGCCGGTCTGCTCCTGCCCCAGCCCGCCATGACCGCCGAGGTCACCGAGGTGCTCGACGCCGCGGACGGAGAAGATCCCATCGATATCAACCTGGACGTGGGTTTCCGGTCGATACTCAACCGCTCCAAGATCACCCACGAGGCTTCCTGGTACTGGCAGCGGCCCGGCTACTCGGACCGGCCGGATTTCAACGAGTTGCGCTTCGAGCAGCAGATTTACGCCATGGACTACACCTTCCAGATCGGCCTGTACCACGACGTGGAGCTATACGCCAACCTGCCCTGGATCATTTCGGACGAGCGCTCGATCACCTGGGTCAGCGGCGTGTCGAACACCACCTCGACTCTTTTCCAGCTCAACCCCACCGATCCGGACTATCCCCCCTACAACGCGCTGGCGGTGGATCCAACCGACACCCCTTCCACCTCGCGCTCGGGGATCGGCGACATCCAACTGGGCTTCAAGTGGGCGGTGTTCAACGACGAGCGTGACGACACCAAGAGCGTATGGATCATCGGCCTGGACTACACCATCCCCTCGGGCAAGCTGGCCCAGCCCAAGGACGTCGCCACCGGCGCCGAGGGCAACGTGGGACTGGGACACCACGTGATTACCCCCTTCATGCTTTTCTCCCACCGCTTCAAGGTGCTGGATCCCTATATCGGACTGCACGGCAGCATCCCCATACAGGGCCGCGAAGCCCGCAACGCGGGTTTCACGGCGCCGTACTGGGGAGGCTTCCTGGTGGGCATGGAAATCGTTCCCTGGGAAAACCGGGACAAGCACCAGAAGTTCGCCATCGACGTCCATCTGACCACCGACTTCTTCTCCGAGGTGGAGAGCAAGGGGCACGACAAGGAGCGGGGCTTCGTCAACGAGATGAGCGACTTCCTGGCCGGGATAAATCCGACCACCAGCATGCCGGACTCGGACTATCGCCAACTCCAGGCCATGGGCAACTACACCCAGTTCGGGCTGCACCTGGGGTTCGTTATCCGCGCGGCCCAGTTCGTCCGGCTGCGCTTCGGAGTGAGCCTGGCTCACAACACCGAGCACTTCCTCACCGGCGCCGACTACTGCGACGACAAGACCGGCGAGGGCGAATGCGATCAGAGCGAGGACATCCAGAACCTCTACCGCAACTTCATCTACGACGACCCCGGCCGCCGCCTCCGCGTGGAGGAAACCACCATCTTCACCTGGTGGGTGACGGGGATGTTGACCTTCTGACCCAGGGCGTTGCCCTGGGCTGACATAATCTGAATCGCCCTTTCAGGGCTTATTCATCCTTGAATTGAAGATCGTAGAGGCGGCGGTAGACGCCGTTTTTGGCGAGTAGCTCCTCGTGCTTTCCTTCCTCTACTATCCTTCCTCTATCCAGGACCAGGATCTTGTCGGCGCGGTAGACGGTCGACAGACGGTGGGCGATTACGATGGTGGTGCGGTCGCGCATCAGGGTTTCCAGGGCCGCCTGGACCTCGCGTTCGCTCTCGGTGTCCAGGGAGGAGGTGGCCTCGTCGAGGATCAGGATGGGGGCATTCTTCATCAGCGCGCGGGCTATGGCGATGCGCTGGCGCTGTCCGCCGGAGAGGCGGATGCCTCCCTCACCGATGCGGGTTGAAAACCCCTGGGGCAAATCTTTTATAAAATCCAGCGCGTGGGCTTTTTCGGCCACCTCGGCGAGTTCGTCTTCACCCACGGCCTTCAGGCCGTAGGCTATGTTGTCGGCCACCGTGTCGTTGAACAGGACGATCTCCTGGGTAACCATGCCGATCTGGGACCGCAACGAAGCCAGGGTGCGGTCGCGGATGTCCCGGCCGTCCAGGGTTATTTTCCCGGAGGTCACGTCGTAGAAGCGCGGGATCAGGTTCACCAGAGTGGACTTGCCCGCCCCGCTGGGCCCCACGATGGCCACCACCTCGCCCCGCCGGGCGGTAAACGAAACCTCCTTCAGCACCGCTCCCGAACCGTAGTCGAACGACACCCGTTCGAAGGCCAGAACCTCTGAAAACGCCGCCAGATCCCTGGCTCCCGGACGCTCCTCGACGGCCAGCTTCTCGTCCAGCAGTTCGAACACCCGCTCGGCGGCGGCCACTCCCGCGGCGGTGGTTCCCCCGATGCGTCCCAGACTCTTGATGGGGTTGTAAAGCATCATCACCGCGGCGAAGAAGGAGACGAAATGACCCGGGTCCAGGGTGCCGGCCAGCATGCGCGAGCCCGCGTACCAGATAGTGGCCGCCAGACCCGCCGCGCCCAGGAACTCCATCACCGGCGACTGCAGCGCCCGAACGGCGAAGGACTTCAGCATTATGCGCAGGTAGCCGCGGTTCTGCCGGCCGAACCGCTCGCGCTCGAACTTCTCGGCGCCGAACACCTGAATGATGCGCATCCCGCGGATGGCCTCGTGCAGACGATCGGCGATGGCCCCCAGGGACACCTGGCTGTCGGTGGAGACTCTTTTCAGGCGCTTGCCGAAGTACACGATCGGGAATATGGCCGCGGGCATGACCACAAAGGCGATCAGCGCCAGGCGCCAGTCCAGCATGAAAGCCAGCACGGTCAGCACCAGCACCTGCATGCTGTCGCGCAGGTAAGCGGCCACCGAGTAAGTCACCGCCTGCTCGACCGCGTAGACATCGTTGGTGAACCTCGAAACGATCTGGCCGGTGGGCGTCTTGTAGAAGAAAACCGGCGACAGGGCGGTCAGCCAGTTGAACATGCGCATGCGCAGGTCGGCCACCACCCGCTGCCCCACCGCACCCATCAGGTAGAACTGCCCGAAGTAGGACAGCCCCTTGAACAGGGCCACCACCAGGATGAACACCGGGAGCGCCATGAGCATCACCTCCCGGTCCATCCCGCCGACGTCCAGCCCCGGCACCAGCGAAAGAATCTCCATCCCGCCGTCCTGCCCCCGGCTGACTAAAAACTTCAGCATGGGACCGACCACGTAGGCGTATACCCCGGTGGTCAGCGCCAGAACCACCATGCACAGAACCGCCAGTACCAGTCGCCCGGTATACGGCCGCACCGCCCCCAGCAGGCGCAGATAGGTGCCGATGAACGACCTGGAGGTCTGCTTGTCCATTGACGCCTGGTAGTATACCATCCAGGGCATGAGGCGTCTTGTTCTAATATGCCTGGTATTGCTTAGTGTCGCCTGCCCCAGGAAGGATCCGGCGGAGTCGCCGGACGCCGGCGCGGAAAAGTTCGAGAAGCTGGCCATCACCGACGAAGCGGACCACTTTCTGTTCACCTACCTGCTGGCCGACGGCAGCTTCGAAACCGTGGACGAGATTTCCAAGATCCCCGAAGAAGCCCGCGACCAGGTGATCGTGATCGACACCCAGCTGAGCCCGAACAAGCGACGGTCGTCCAGGATTATCTACGTGGCCGATCTGGCCCAGAAACGACAGGACGGGACCTACCCCTGCCGGCCGGTCAGCCGCTTCAAGTTCGAACGCGACCTGTTGCGCGAGCCGGGCAGCGCCTCCAGCGTGCTGCCGCCCGAGTGCCAGGATCTGGTCGATTCGCCCGGCGACCGGGTGATCCTCTATTCCACCGAATGGTGCGGGGTATGCAAGGCCACCGCCGAGTTCCTGAAAAAGGAAGGCATCCCCTACGAGGAAAAGGACGTGGAGAAGACTCCGGGGGCCCAGCAGGAGCTGGCCTGCAAGGCGCTCAAGTCCGGACAAAAGATCAACGGGGTTCCGGTCCTGGACATCGGAGGCACCTTGCTTCTGGGATTCGACCGGGACGACATCCTCAAGCTATCCAAGAACCTTGAAAAGCCCCAGGGCCAGGACCGCAAACAACCCTGACGCCGCCAGCACAGTGTCCCAGCGACGCTCCTGCACTGCCCGGACAAAAAAGGCCACCAGCATGATCACCGGGGTGACGCCCAAAAGCAGAATGCCGAAGCCCACCATGAACTCGAGCCCGGGGTAGTCTCCCGCCCCCAGACATACCATTATTACCACGGCGGCCAGCGACAGCAGCACTCCGGCAAGCGAACCGGCGATCATCAGGGTTCCCAGAAACCGGGCCAATCTGTCGGTCGGGTTCACCATGTCCCGATTCCTTTACGAGCCATCTCGAAAGCCGCCGCGGCCAGCAACAGGGCGAAGCCCATCTTCAAGACCGGGGTCTTGACTCTGGGCATGATCCGCGCCCCGATGCTGGCACCCAGCAGCACTCCCGCGGCCAGGGGAGCCGCCGTGAACAGGTCCAAGTCGCCGCGGGACACGAAACCGCACAGCGCTGGCACCGCGGTAAGCCCCATCATGAAGTTGGAGGTAGCCGTGGCGCTCTTGAAGGGCAACCCCAGCACCAGGTGCAGCACCGGAACCACCACGATGCCGCCGCCGATTCCCAGCAGTCCCGACAGGACTCCGGCCGCGAGACACAGGCCGAATGCGACCAGGGTACGAGCAGGAGAAACTGCCCCCGGGGTGGAACCCCCGCCCGGGCGCAGCGCCGAGCGAACGATGTGCACGCAGGCATATACCAGAGTGACGGCGAAGAGAATCTGCACTACCGGCCCGCGCAGCCAGCCCACGGCAATGCCGCCGAACAGTCCGCCCGCCGCGGCGGAAACCTCCAGGTGCAGGGCGGTGTGGATGTCCACCAGTCCCCCCCGGCGCAGGTAACGACCGGCGGCGCCGCAAGAAACCGACAACGTGGAGATCAGCCCGGCAGCCGCCGCGGAATGAATCGGCACCCCAACCACCAAATTCAGAAACGGCACGGCCACGATGCCGCCGCCCACGCCCATCAAGGCACCCACCAGGCCGGCCAGCAAGCCGCCAGAGGCAACCAGCAGTAAATCCACAGGGGCCATAGGGGGACAGGATAGGTATAAGAGGCGGAAATTACCAGGTATTTTTTAAGGCTTGCCATTTTGGGGAGGGTTTTGATAGGTTCAAGTTTACCCGGAATACAAATCTCAAATGATTCCTTTCGAGCGTTTTTACAATCTCTTATTCCCTTCAAAAAACAGGAGCATTGGAGCATGCCCGAGAAGGTAATCGACGTCTATCGCAAGGCCGAACAAGAATTCATGGAGGGCCACCACACCGAAGCCCTAGCCGGATTCACCGCTGTGGTGAAAACCGATCCGGATCACCTGTGGAGCCGGTTTCAGGTGGGCCGGGCTCTGGAGCGGCTCAAAGAGAACAACCGGGCGTACGAAGTGTTCAATACGCTGGCTTCGCACTGCATCAAGGCGGGATTTCCACTGTTTGGTATAGCGGCCATCAAACGGGCCGCCCGCCTGCAAGCCGGGTCGGAGAATACTCTGCAGATCCTGGCGGACCTGTACAGTATAGAATCCGACCGCGTTGATCAGGATCTGGCCTTCGCCTCTATTCCCGGCCTGAAGCACGACCTGGATGCGGCCGAAACCATCTCCGTCGACGACAAACTACCGGCTGCGGCTGAGCAGGCCGCCAAGAACTTCCCCGATCCGCGCTACCCCAAGCAGCTCCCGCCGCTACCGCTGTTCTCGCTGCTGACCAATGAGGCCTGCTTCCCCATCCTGGAGATACTGCAGTTGCGCACTTTCCAGCCCGGCGAGGTGGTGGTGCATGTCGGCGACCCGGGAACATCCATCTACCTGCTGGTCCACGGAGAGGTCGAAGTCCACGAAGGCGAGGACGAGAAGTCCCGGACACTGGCCCGGCTGGTTTCGGGCTCGGTGTTCGGCGAGATGGCCCTGATCACCGACGCCCCCCGGGTGGCCAGTGCCGTGGCGCTGCGCGAGAGTCATGTCCTCGAGTTGCCCCTCGAGGATCTGGAGACCGCGGCCGAAGACATGGACGACATCACCTGGGCAGTGGCCAAATTCACCCGCAAGCGGTTTTTGAACAATTTACTGGTCACCTCACCGGTCTTCTCACCGTTTTCCCCCAAGGAGCGCCGGGAGATCCTGGAGCGCTTCACTTCGGTGGGCATTCCCACCGACGAAATTGTCATCCGCGAAGGCACTCCGGGGCCGGGTCTCTACCTGATCCTGGGCGGCGAGGTGGAAGTAAACAAGTTCGAGGAGGACACGCGGGTCCACCTGGCCAACCTCAAGGAAGGCTCGGTATTCGGCGAGATCTCCCTGGTGACGGACTCCCCCACCACCGCCACGGTCAAGGCCACCCGCGGCGGGGAGTTCTTGTTCTTGTCCCGGGAAGACTTCCAGGACCTGGTGTCCGAACGCCCCGAGATCAAGGAAGCCCTGGCGAAGCTCTCCGAGGAACGCGTACACGAGCAGAAGCAGGCCCTGGCCAAGGCCAGCGTGACCTCCGAGGACGGCGCAGTTATCTTCTAGGAATACCTGATTACTTCACGGTAAACGGGAAAGGCACCTTCTTGGGCTTGCCTCCGAACTTCGGGAAGCTCAACTGGCGGATTACCTTCGAGATGCAAGTGGCCACGAAGGTCTTCTTGAACTGAGCGGTGGTAACCTTGACCGAGCCTACCTTTCCGCTGGGATTGACAATGAAGGAAACCACCATCTTGCCCTTCACTGAGGGATCGATCTCTTTCTGCTTGCGGTTGCAGGCCTTGAACTCGGCGATGTGCTGACGCATCACACCCAGGACGTCCGCGTTGCTCAGCGGCGGGAGTTCCTTCTTTACCGGCTTGGGCGGCGCCTTCTTGATGGGATCCTTTGTTCCGGTCACATCGGAAAAGGCCGCCTCATCCTCGAAATCCAGGAGGCTCCCGGACTTTTTCCTCGGACGGGGAGGAGGCTTGGACTCCTCCTTGGGCTCCGGCGGCGGCGGAGGCTCTTTGGCCCTTTCGGCCACCTTTTTCCGCTTTCTCTTCTTCTTGGACGCCGGAGGCTTGCGCTTGGGCTGCACAACCGGCTTCTTCTCCGCCTTGGCCACCTTCTCGGCTTCGGGCTTGGCGGGCGTTTCGGTCTTATTGGCCACGGTCTCCGGTGTCGGCGCCGGTGGAGTGGGCGCGGGCGTAGGCTCAGGCTTGGTTTCGGCGGGGGCAGTCGGGGGGGGTTGAACACCGGCCACGGCAGGTGGCTTGATCGGCTCGGCGGCCGGTTTGACTTCCTCGTCACCCGACCCCGAAGCCAGCTTGTAGGCGATGAACCCCAGCAGAATTACTATCACCAGCCCGCTACCGCCCATGACTCCCAGGGCCCATTTGGGAATACTGGAGCGCGGAGGAATGACCTGCTCCGGCGGCGGAGCGGCCCGCTCTCTTTTTTCGGCCTCGCGTTCGCGCCGGGCGGCTTCCTGGGCGGCCAACTCCTCTTCTTCCTGCTTCTTGCGGACGGCTTCCTGGCGCTTTTCTTCCTCGACACGCTCTTCCTCGGCCAGCTTTGCGGCTGCCTCCTCTTCGGCGGCGATCTGGCCGATGATCGAACTGTCGCCGTCATCCATCGCTGCAACTTCGTCGGATCCTTCGGCGTCATCCATGTCGGGCAGACTGCTCAGATCATCTCCGAAGGGGAGTTGTTCCTCTTCCGGCTCCGGATCCGGGGGAGGTTTCAAAGAGGCCAATTCCTCTTCCGCCAGTGCATTCAGTTCGGCGACCGCCGAGGGCTTCCAGTCAACATCCGCACCGGCAAATGCCGCCGATGAGGCCGCAGAGAGTTCGTCTTCCTCTTCGAAGTATTCGTCGCCCGACCCGGTTTCGCCCTCTTCTTCTTGCTCTTCTTCCTCTCCCCAGGTCTCCTCTCCCCAACCCGCAGCGTCCTCGCGCTCTTCCTCCTCTTCTTCCTCCTCTTCCCGGGGGGCCGGTTCTTCTTCGGGCGGAGCCTCTTGTTCGGCCAGCAGGAACTTCAGCTCGTTTACCTCGAAAATGGGAAGCCAATCTCCGAAACCGGTCTTCCAGACCAGGGTTTCGGCATCGAACTCCCCCTGCTCCCAGCGGGTGCCGATCTCGGTGATGCTCATGGGGCCGACTTGCTGCTCGTCGACCGCCGCATACCATTCGACCTTTTCGCGATCTTCCGCGGAGGGCTCTTCCGCCGCGGACTGTGCCTCCGTCTGCGGTACCGCTTGCGGTGCGGCGGGATGCTCGCCGCTGGCCTCCTGTTCGTCGGCCTGCGCGGACTGGTACAAATCGGATATTCCCTGGCGCTCTTCGGCTTCTTGTTCGGCCTGCTCGCGCTCCTCCTGCACTTTCTGCATCTCGTCGACACTGAACACCCGGGTTGCCTGGCGGTCAAAATCGGGACGGTCCTCGTCTTCGTCTTCGCCGAAGCCTTCCTCTTCGTCACCGTCGCCCAGAAAACTGTCCAGCGCGTCCCCAATCTCTTCGTCCCCCACGTTGAATCCCTGGTCACGGCCCTCGGGCTGGTCTTCGGGTTGATCTACGGTGGTCTTTTCCGGCAAGGATTCGTCGGGAGACCCGGACACCTGCGTGTCCTCCCGCTCCGGTTCGGTGGGTTCGCTTTCGGTCTTGGGCTTAACCGTGACGATATTGCCGCACTTCTTACACCGAACCCGGACGCCCTTTTCTCCGACTTTTTCGTCCGAGATCATGTACTGCGCGTTGCACTTTTCGCACGTGAATCTCATGTCAGCAACCTCGACCTTGAAACCTTAGCCAACCAGAGGATTTCCAACACCTGTTTGACGTTCCGCACACCCCGCTGGGTTTACGCAACAGGACCTTGATTTCCTTCGACTTTCGATTATTGCACTCACGGTGTGCTTTGACAAGATTTTAACCCGTATTCTCTATTCAGTCGAAAAATCGCCCCGCCAGCACCTCGAGGCGCTTTCGGGTTTCGTCGGGAATCAACTCCAACGGGGTCAGCAAAGCACCATCCAGGGCCTGCTGACACTTGCAGGAACCTCCCGGGGGGAATCGTCGGCACAGACCGGCAATAGTCTGCTTGGCCACCGCAATATTCCTCGCGATCAGCTGGATTACAGCCTCGACGGAAACTTCCTCTGCGGTCTGATGCCAGCAATCGTAATCGGTAGAGAGGGCCAGGGTGGCATAGCAAATCTCGGCTTCGCGGGCCAGTTTAGCCTCGGGAATGCTGGTCATGCCGATGACGTCCGCGCCCCAACTGCGATAGAGTTCCGACTCGGCCCGCGTGGAAAACGCCGGACCTTCCATGGCCACGTAGGTGCAACCGGTGTGGTAGCGCACCCGGTTCTCTTTGAGCACCCCGGCCAATGTTTCCACCATTCGCGGACAAACCGGATCACCGAACTGCACGTGGGCCACCGCCCCGCCCCCAAAAAAAGTACTTGTCCTCACCCGGGTGCGGTCGATGAACTGGGAGGGAAGCACCATGTCGCCCGGGTGGATGTCCTCCTTCAGGCTGCCTACCGCCGACACCGAGAGTATATAGCGCACTCCCAACTGCCGGAACCCGTGGATATTGGCCCGGTAATTGACCTCGGTGGGCATGAGCACATGCCCGGGCCCGTGGCGGGGCAGGAAAGCCACCCGGGTACCTTGCAGCGTCCCGCACAGGTAGGCACCCGAAGGCTTGCCGAAGGGAGTCTCGATCTCCTTGCTCTCCGCTCCCTCCAGCCCCTCGATGTCCGAGAGACCCGTCCCGCCGATGACACCGAGAATGTCCTCGCTCATGGATGCGAAAGTAGCACTCAGAAATGAAGCTGGTCAATCCAATTCGGGCATGAAGGGCAGCCGGGCCCCGAACTGCCCGATAACTTCGGCGGCAAGCCGGCTGCCCATTTCTCCACAGGTGGCCGGCTCTTTCCCCCGGGCCAGGCCGTAGAGGAAACCCGATGCATACAAGTCCCCCGCTCCGGTGGTGTCCACCACTCTCTCGACCGGCCGGGCCAGAATCTCCACCCGCCGGTCCCCGGCCAGGATGAGCGACCCCTTGGCCCCCAGGGTCACCGCGCAGATCTCGCACTGCCCCCGCAGCCGGTCGACGGCCTCCTCGAACTCCCGGGCTTCGGCCAGCGCGAGCACCTCGTCCTCGTTGGCGAAAAGCACGTCCACGTGCTTCTCGACGAAATCGCAGAAATCCGCCCGGTGCCGGTCCACGCAGAATGAATCCGAGAGCGACATGGCCACCTTGCGCCCGGCCGCATGCGCGATCTCCGCCGCCTTGTAGAACGCCGCTTTGGCCGGCGGCGGGTCGAACAGATAGCCCTCCAGGTACACGAACCGCGCCCCTCGCACCGCCTCCTCATCCACATCCCTCGGCGCCAAGGTGGCCGCCGCCCCCAGAAAAGTCTGCATGGTCCTCTGCCCATCCTTGGTCACGAACACCAGACAGCGCCCGGTAGCCGGCCCCGAAATAGCCGCCGGAACATCAAACCCCACACCCGCCCTTTCCATCTCTTTTTGAAACACCCGCCCGAGTTGATCGGCCTTCACTTTCCCGATGTAATCGCTCTTGGCCCCCGCCGCCGCCAGCGCCGCCATGGTATTGGCCACCGACCCCCCGGAAACCTCCACGCAGGTCTCCACCGCCGAATACAGGCTCTCGGCCCGCTCGGCGTCGATCAGCGTCATGGCCCCCTTGGTCAGCCCATGCTTCTCCAGAAACTTGTCGTTGACATCCGAAACCACGTCCACCATGGCGTTGCCGATGCCCAGTACGTCTTTGATTCCGGTCATGCTGTCCTTTTACACCAGAATACGGGGACAGGATAGATATTTTACCGGCGAAAAGCGCCGATCTGGCCCCTGATCTCCGACAGAAACCACTTGTAATCCATAGACTTGCGCGGCCGGACAAAATGGCACACCTCGTGCATATTCATTCTTCTGAGGAGACCTAAGGACAATGACCAGGACCAGATTACAGGCGTTGTCAGTCGTCGGCGGCAGCACCCTGTTCCTCGTACTCGTCGCTCTTTTCGGCAACTACTTCGACACACGGTTTCTATACATGTGCTTGCTTGCCGCGGTGTTGTTGGGAACCACCTACCTGCTGGGAGTAGTCCTCAGCCTGCCCGGCGTAAAACACGCCTTCGAGGCAACGGCCAAATGGATCAAGAACAACAGCAAAAAGATCTGTATCGGGGTTGTCGGCTTGCTGATCCTGGCAGTCGCCTGGCTGTTCATCATGGAAAACGACAACAGCTTTGTCACCCGCCACCGCACCGAGCTCTTCTGGTTGGTGTTTTTCCCCGGCATGTTCATGGTCCCTTACTTCTACGCAATACTCGCCTCCCGCCTGAAGAAAACGGGGACAGGATAGGTTTTTTGGGTAGGTTTTTTCTGGGTGTGTCCGGATTCCGGACACTCCGGCCTGCTTGACAAAATTTCAACTCCTTCTGTTCCGGTGAGTTACAGATTTCCTCTTCCAGGGCACGGGCTTTGCATTGTCTGCTTTTCATGGCCCGTCCGGCACGCAGAGATATTCTG
>Ga0272442_10001488_pt1 | contig 35652 bp, 57 predicted proteins | sample SSMForm2O_FD_200262 | JGI IMG/M metagenome (GOLD analysis project Ga0272442, IMG submission 200262) | Marine sediment archaeal communities from Little Sippewissett salt marsh, Falmouth, MA, United States - SSM-Form-2O | ecosystem: Environmental > Aquatic > Marine > Wetlands > Sediment ... | reverse complement strand
ATCCTAGTGGCTGAAAGGCTTGATTTGTTTAAACCTATTTTTTTACAGATTCGTTGATAGTCAATTCTTATTTTCATCATCTTTTATTTAGTTGTGTTTATTTCCTTGTTGTGCGCAATATCCCCACATTTGCACCTCAACAGTATCTGCACAATCGGAAGAACATATGTTTTCACCATTGTACATATCTTTTCCACACCCATCACACACGCCAGTAGGTTGCGGATGATTTTTTATGTACTCAACATCCTTCTCCTGTCTTAGCTCTTCTGTAATACGCATTCGTGTACTGGCGTTAAGGCTATAAATACTGCGCATAACACGCAATATAAAATATGCCTTGCTTTTTAGTTGTTTTAAAGTTATGTGTTTCATATTAAGTTTGTTAAAGTTTTACAATTTTCAGTTTCAATTACGGCACATTTCATATTGCCGACCGTTGTGTGCAATGGGCTAAATCCGTTTTTCAAATCAACATTTCTGCTAATAATCAAAAAAGAAAAAGCCCATGCTCACATACCATTAAGCTAATTGCTTCCCTTCAACATTTCGTTTCTTTCTGTCTGCGGTTCTTTTTTCGAGCCACATCAAAGATTCTTGAAGTCTTGTAATTACAATTGCATTTTCACGGCAAGGGAATTTCCCTTGTAAGTAGTTCATTCGGTCAATTAAGACTTCAAGAAGTTCCTCGTTAGTTGTTCCATCGTTTACCGTTTTCAATTCGGTTGTGCCTTCAATTGGCGTTTTCTCAATGAATTGAATTTCTTGAGTGTTTTCAGCGTTCTCAAATCCGCTTAATTGGTACTTGTGACCTTCTGTTAATACTTTCATTGTATCAGATTTATTTAATTGGGTACTCTGTAAAGTTTTCCCCTTCCCTTTTTCTTTTTTCATCTTTATTTATTTTTGGTAAGTTAATGTTTCAAATCCCAAACGGGTCATATACTTTGCCGTTATAAACAAGCCGTAAAAACATATCGTATAATTTAAAACCGAAAATTAACGGCCAGTTTATAACAATATGTAAATTTCATAGCTGGTTCAGTGCATTTATTCAACATTCTACAAGTATTTTTATTTTTTTTGCCCACCCGCTTCTGGCTTATCAGCCAGTTTAGATTTTTGTTTCTGCCACCATTTAGGCATATCTTCAAGAAATAGCCTATCAAGCGCATCAATGTGTTTTTTTGGAATTTTGTTAAAGCGAATCCCGTTACGGTCACCTTTAGTTATGTAACGAGATAATTCGCTCCAATTTAAAAGTTTATTCATCTTTTTTTCTTGGTTTGTAAAGCTGGCAGCCAGTCTGTCCGTTTCTTGTGCCAAGTTTAAAAACTACTATTTCAGAATTTTCTGGTTCATAATCACTGTTTACAAACACTTCTGTTGCGCCATCTGTTGCAACAAACTTTTCAAAACCTGAATGTAAACTTTTACTTTTATAAGATTCGTAATAAAACTGTGCTCTTTGGCTTTTATCTAAAATTGTCATAATATTTTGCCCCTGCCTTGGGGTCTTGTATTGGCATCTGGCACGCCGATTTATAATTAAAATAAAGAAATAACTTCTGGTTTTGTTAAAGTTTCGTAGGTGTTTCCTGCAACTTTCAAAAAGTATTCTTCAGCTCTTTTTGCCCATTGGCAATTTCTGTAAACCTGATAAATACCATCTTCTAAAACTGCGCCATCTTTATCATTTACGAATTGACGACTTAATCCAAATTTAGGGTCTGTACCTGTAATTTTTGCAACCCAAAATTTACCAAAATAACTGTTTGAGCGGTTACCTGAATTGATGTAAACTTTACCGTTGTTCAGAGTTTCGATTTTTGTATTCCAACATGCCATTTGTTTCACTCATGCCCTTGAGATTTGTTTTGCTATCTGGCTCAGCGTTTGTATTAATTTGTATATGTAATATACAATTATTTTCGTATATAAAGCAAGATTTTTTGTAATTATTTTACTATACTTAATGCTTTGATATACATCGCTTTACGAGTTTTTGTTAAAAATAATTGATTTTCTATTTAACATAATGTTATAAATTACGTCATTTTTTGCATTTATTTTTGGAAAAGTGAACAATTAACGCCTGTATCTTTCAATGATCTGATCAGCTTCTTGATTGATTTCTTCCTCCTTTCTAGCTCTAAGCTCCTCCAGTTCTTTGAACATCCTAGACCATGTCTTTGAAATCCTAGTGGCTGAAAGGCTTGATTTGTTTAAACCTATTTTTTTACAGATTCGTTGATAGTCAATTCTTATTTTCATCATCTTTTATTTAGTTGTGTTTATTTCCTTGTTAGCATTCATATTTTGCCTTTAAAAAGTTAGTTGTAATTGAAGCAAATTCGTAAGGGCAAAAAACGAAAATGCTAACAATGTGTAAAAATAATAGCGGGTTCGGATCATTTAATTTAGGTTTGTACGTAATTGACCAAAAAGAAAAAGCCCCCCGCTTTTGTCTGCTATCGCAGCCATTATGTAAAAAGATTTCGTTCATTTAATTTATGCACTTCTTCGCAGTATTTATCCACGTAAAATTTATACGATTGGTTTTTATTAAATCTTAAATATGTGTTGTTTGGAACATTAGAGTTGTATATTTTACTTTTTGGATAAAATTGTGATTTGTCGCCTGTCATTTGAATATACATTGAATTATACTTTAACCAATTATTGAAACTTTCAGGCATACAATCCAATCCGCAACAATTTAAACTATCACTTAATTCATGAGCTTCGTTGTCTCCGCATCCAATTTTTACCGATGTGCTGTTTTTAATTATTTCAATGTTTCGTTTAATTATATCAGTTGGGTACTTGTAATAATTTCGCCTAACCACATAACGCGCCGATTCTATACCAATCAAACTGAATATCTGTTTTCTTAGTTTTCCGCTACCTGTTTTACTGATTTTTAAATGTTCTATTGTTGCATAGTCAATATAACCTTCAAGTTTTTTTAATAAACTAACAGCTTCATCTACATTAATAATTGGCTGAACTCTAACGCTAACCCAAAATCCACGTCTTTTTAATTCATTTATAAATTCAATTCGTTCTTTTGCTGTTGGTGTATTTTTTTCAAATTTCCGAATTGTTCCTTCGTTATCAGAAATTAAACTAATTTGAAAAGTATGAAATTTTGGGTTTAAAACTTCCCAATATTCATCCGTTAAATATGACGTTTTTGTGCTTATTGACACGGGGTATTCTTTAAATAATTTTAAAAATTCAAGTGTCCTTTTATACGTTTTTTCAGCACTTTGAAAAGGGTCTGACATTCCACCCAAATGAACAGGCACTTTGTTATTTATTAGCTCCTGCGTTAGCCCTGTGCCTTTACCACTTATGTATTTTTCAAATACACTTAAATCAGCAGGTACAATTCTTCTGTCTTTAAAATTAAATCTATTATTTGCAAAACAGTATTTGCACCCAAAATCACACCCTTTATAAGTGTCAGCACGGAATGCATTCCCGCAAAATCTAAATTGCTGAGTAAGTAATAAGCACGTTGTATATTTGGCTTTTTCAAAGCCATTTGCCATCTCTTTTTTTTCTTTTTTACATTCGTTCATTTAATCAATTTTTGTGGTTAATAATCGCCATACAGTCAGCTAACAACGTGCATAGCGCATTAAAACGACAACACAACACGCAATATAAATAATGCTTTGTTCTGTACTTAATTAAAGGTTCGTGCATTTTATCCGCACTATTCATATTGCCATCCGTTAAGCCGTAATTAAAAGAAACATTCCACCAATGAATCAACGGCAGGCTTTAACACTTTAAAATATTCGGCTTTTTCGGGTCTTATATCACTTTCCTCAATTCCATACCAAAATAATATTGGTAATGGTATTTCTAAGTAGGTTGCTATTTTCTGTAATACTTCTGTACTTGGTTCTTTTTTGTCATTCTCGATTTGGCTTAAATATGTTTGAGTAATGCCAATATTTTGAGCAAATAACCCCTGTATTTGTCGGGCTTTATTGACTCTAAGTCTTTTAATTGATTGTCCTAGTTTCATATAATTATTGTTTTAAATTTAACCAAAGCTGTACTTCTAATCAGGTTCAGTGGGAGTAATTTTATTATTTTTTTGCCCGCCCACATTGGTTTTTTCAAAACCATTAGGGTTAATATTCCACGTTAAATCATCTTCGGCAACATCAATAATGTATATTCCGCAATTATGTTCTTGCCTTACAAATTTAGCTGCATAATCAAATTTACCTTTACGTTCAACCCGATAAACTAATCCTTCTGGGTTTTCTTGTGCAACTATGTTTTGTCTGTGTTTATTGCCGTTTAGTTCTTCCAAAGCCCAATCTAACCTAAACGCTTTCTATTACGTTCAGCAATTTCGGCATTAGCAATAGGTATTACAATGTCGTTTAAGTCTTTGCAAATATGCAGCGTTTTTACTGCCTTATTATCCTCACAATAATGAAACATACCATCGTAAAATTGCACTTCGCCTTTCATCCCTTTTCTAATTAAAGCACCGTTTTCATTTTTTAGTCCAAGCCAATAACAATGCTGTATTGTTAAAGGCTCGTTTTCTCCAATTGATGTATCCATTTTATTAAGTTTTACCCACGCTCGCAAACGTGGAGGTTTATATCTCGTATTTAGTATAGTGCGTATGCGAGGGCGCACTATTCATATTATTATTCGTTAGGTTTAATTAAAAAAAGCATTAACCAAACTATCAACTGAAGGCTTCAATAATTTAAAAACTTCAACTTTGCTTTCATCAACATCTTCTTCTGTCAAAGTAAACCAAAACAACACAGGTATCGGTGTACCTAAAGCATCGGCAATTTTTTTTACCACATCAATACTTGGCTCTTTGTTGCCATTTTCAACTTGTGATAAGTAACTTTGGGTTATACCTACCATTTCACAAAAATTGCTTTGTGTCAATCCTTTGTTTTTTCTTAGTGTCTTTACTGCTAATCCTAAATTCATATTTTAAAAGTTTTTAAATTATTATAGCTATTAATAAAATCGTAAAAATCAGCTTCTAAATCTTCTTGTTGCTCTGCTGTTAAGTACTTATTTGCATCTGATTTATGATTAAAAAACTCATGTAGAATATTTTCAAATTGCTCTGGATAATCACCAATAACACGTTCTTTTATACTTTTATGAGTTATACTTCCAACATCTGCTATCGCATCAAAAATCTCATCGCAAGAAAGCATTTTTGTAGCCGCTTTTGCATTTTCAACACTAATTTCAATAAAATCTTCTTCAATGTCAATTTTTATACCTTTGTTGTAAAGTTCTACTTTTAATAGTTCCATAATTTATTTATTTTTAAATTCTATATAAAGATACAACGATCGTTGTAATTATCCAAATATTTTTGCAATAGGGGTGTTTTATTTTCATCCCTGTTTTTTTTATAAGCCAGAAAACCCCAAATAGTTTTACTATACTGACAAAAAAAGGCTGCTAAATTAATAACAGCCTCCAAACCAACAATGAAAACTTAGCTACCCTTTCTTGTTGTTAAATATCCTCAAAAATCCCTTTTTAGCCTTTATTTTAAAGGTGTTGTCCTTTAAATAATGGCCTAAAAACATGCCTATAAATAGGCAAATAAGCCCTACATAAATGTAACTCATTTAGTTTTTCTTTGTCGTTAATTTACCTTTTTTGACATGATGGACAAAGCTAGCGCCCGTTAATGTCACAAGTACCCAATTGAGAACCTCTATAACATCAGGTGTAAACCAGTTGTTTCCAAATTTAGCGAGCAAAAGCAAAAGAAATGTTCCGATAATTGTTTTGTTGCCATCTAACCATTTCCACATTTTTGTTAAAATTTCCATAATTCTAATTTTTAATTGTTTTTAATACCTCTATTATTTTATCTGTTTCCTGAATTTCTTCAAGCAGTTCTTTCATTCGTGTTTGATTTTTCATGTGAAGAAAGTATTTGTAAAGATTTTCCTTATATTCAACCTCCCCCTTTAATTCATTGATCAAATGCTTTGTTCTTTTAAAATTCATCACAAATTGTATTGTGTATAATCATTCAAATAGCTAAATTTTACTCAACTGAAAGTGCATTCCGTCCGGTGTTTGCCAATCCCCGCCCCATTCAAAGCCAGCCATTGTAAAGCATCTCACAAGTTTTTTGCTCATTTGCGGAGAATTTCCGTACCCGTTTGATTCTGCATTTATATCAAATGCAACGCCCCAGCTATGTAATGAATAGGCATTTCCACCTTTTGACCTTCTTATGTTAAAACATCCATCCCATGTTTTTATTTCTTTTTCAAGCACAAAATCTTTAACGTACTGCAATCCCATCAAAAAAGGTTTTACAAAATCCTTGTTGCAATAAATCCGCCCGGGGATAACCCCGTTTAACTTCATGTTTGATTGAAGTTTTAGCAACGTCATGTTTTTTTCAAGTTCTGGAGCTCCGTACTTATATAGGCAATCTTGTTCTTTTATCATATCTTTTAATTATTTTGAACCAATTTATACTGTTTTATCTTATGATCCGGAATTAACTCATCCTTCAAAGCTTGTATTAAAGGGATGACTTGCTTGAACTCTTTGAAGTCAGATTTCAATTCCTTAATATCTTTTGTTACATTTTGCTTTTCTATCTCCGCAATTTCTTTCAAGTATTCAATATCTTTGCAGTCTGCTTTTTTTTCAATCTCCTTCTTCATATCATTGATCTGAACCCCATACGTTATGCTATTTCGAAACATCGTGCCTGCTGCTGTGATTACTATAATTATCATTGATGTTATGATAGTTACAAGTATTTTCTTGTATTCTTTATCTGCCTTGTTCATTATAATTCAATTATTTGATAAGTTATATAAAATATTATTGGAGAATTTCCATCAGTTGGGTTACCTGTTTGGACAGTGAAATTTATGGCAGAATTAAGAAAAGCATTCGAAGAAACTGTTCCTTTATCTAAATCAAGATATGTATCCTCTGATTGGTTTATTGCTACCCTATAGCCTGAATTAGTTTCATTTCCATTGTATCCGACAAATCCATTTATGTTCGTTGCATAAGTCGTACCTCCGTAATCTATGAATGATAAGCATCCGGTCATTTTTATTATTTTTCCTGCTCCGGGAGCCGGGATAATCTCCTGTGGTCTTGTGTATGCTATCAAGATGCTGTCTGTGATAATTGTTTTTTTGATTGTATAAATAACTATATCATTTGCTCCGATTTCAATTCCCACGCCTTTGCCCGTAGTTAATATCCTTTCTGCCATGTCGCCACTCAAAAAAGTTGAATCTTGAGCGTTTGCTTCGTTTTCATAAGGTTTTATATCTATCATTAGTTTATTTGAACCAGTTTCATGATAACCAGCGTTATATCCGACAAAAATACTACTATCTGCATTGTTATTAGAACCAGCATTTACACCTATAAAAACATTCCTATCTCCGGTTGTTAATGAATTATAACCAACACCATTCCCAATTAATACATTAGACGATCCCGTTGTTATATTATAACCTGATCCTGAACCTATTAAAGTATTTGCATCTCCATTTGTTATATTATAGCCAGTATTATATCCGATAATAGTATTTAGGTTTATATATTCAGCACAAAACCCAGCGTTATCACCAATTAATACGTTATTAAATCCAGTTAATGAACTTGCAATATCTATCCCTAAATATATTGATGAACTTTTATATTTCAAAAAATCACTTCCTGAAAACTGTATTACATCATCATCAACATCGATTGTATCAACTGTTAGTTTATCGCTTGCAAAAGTAAAATCTGCATCATATAAATAATCATCACCCCCAGCATTCATATAAGGTATTTGTCCAGATGTTCCGAAGCTTACAGCTCCACTTACTTGATTATCAACATACCCTTTCACGCTCGCCTCTGTAGGTACTGCATTATCTGAACTATCTGCCAAAGTAGCGTCTGTTGAAAATTCGTTTACACTCGTTCCTGTATTTAAGAATAATGCGCCCGTGAATCTTGCTGAATCTGCAATATTGAACTTTAGATAATCATTATCAAATTCCCCATAAATTAATGGCGTTGCATCATTTGTGTTCGTTATAAAAAGCTGGTCACTCTCGGTTGTTAATGTGTATCCTGCGCTGTCACCTATACAGATGTTTCTATCCCCCGTTGTCACTTGTTTTCCGGCATTTGCGCCAATAAAAACATTTTCATAACCAGATGTGAGTGAACGGCCTGCTCTATATCCAATAAAAACATTATAATCTCCCGTACAAACCCGTCCGGTTTCTCTTCCTAACCCCAAATTTCCCAACCCTGTTTGATTACTCAATCCTGATTCATAACCTATCCATACATTGTTAAATCCTGTTGAATTCAAATATCCTGCTTGGTAACCAAGAAATAAATTTCCTGCACCTGTAGAATTATATAATCCAGCTTGGTAACCAATCATCATGTTAGATGACCCGGATGTGCTGTTTCCAGCCTGGTAACCAAGAAAGAAGTTTCCTGTTCCCGTGAGGTGTAAAAACTTATTCCCAACTGTAGTCCAAACAGGCGAATTAAGTACCTTAATCGTATCTGTCACAATAAGATTCTTGTCAACTTTCACATGATACGTATCTGACTTCAACGTATCGCCTGAAACGATCCAGAAATTTTCGCCCTCTTCAGGAATGTCCCAACCGTTCAACGTTCCGGGTGCATTCCTTGTAGCTATCCTCAAAGTGTCGCCTCCAACAGTTGTCTTGTAAAATGAAACATAATCACCATCAAAAACCATCCTTATACTGTCTTCATAAATTTCAAAATTATCATTTACTTTTATGGTTGTTGTATCTACCCGAATAAAGGTTGTATCCGTTCCAGATACGAATATGATACATACTTTCCCGGCTGTTGCAATGTTCTTTACTAACATTGTAACTGTTGTATCATTTTCATAACCATCAGCTAATTCGGTATAAGGCATCTGCCATCCTTTATACACCTGAGAATTTACAATTAAAGCAAATCCCAAAAATAATAATGTAATTAATTTTTTCATTTTTAAAATTCTTGTGTTAATACTTTTGATCCAATCCAGTTCCAATCGTAATCGCTCGAGTCCGTGTTATATGAATATTCATAGACAGAAGCATACCCGACCTCTGAACTTCCGGTACAATTGGCAACTTTGCATTTATCTCCAATTACAAAATCAGTATTCAAAACTAAAGCATTACGAGCCGCAATAGTAGCAACTTCATGATATTGACCAATTCCACCATTATATATTAGTCCATAATCCGAGGATGTATCACCGATATAAGTACCATCATTAGCCTTTACCAGGTAAATAAAACCTGTTGATAATTTTACAAAATATCCAATATCTAAATCTCCATTCGTGTAATCATTTGAAATATAATTTGCTAGTGTCGATTCAGCTGATTCAATAACTTTTGTTTTGTTCCCTAATTCGCCAATCTTCAACCAAGAATAAGCACCTGCCTGATTTTTTACGTAACGATAAACTCCCTGTGTATCTCCTTTATTTATTGAAGTAACAAAAACAATGTCATTTTCTTTAAAATCCGTTCCTAAAGCTAAGGAATCACGAGTCGTGATATTAACAACTGTTTGGTATTCAGCCATCAACGTATCATAAAGGTCGGTTAATGCCGTTCGCATTTTTTGGGGAGTTATTACTTTTAGGATATTATCTAAAACATTGGTGTTTACCCAAGTTAATATAAGAGCTGCCCTTGATGCTTTTTTTGCCATTTTATAATGATGTTATTTGTTTATATTGTGAAAAACTCTCAATCCCAGGATTATTCCCGGTTTGTGCATAGGGAGTTATTGACACGGCTAAATATTTTCCTAAATATTCCGGAGCCACCTTATACACTTTGGCTAATCCTTGTTTAATCTTGATTTTCTCTGCTCCGCTTGAATTATTTGCAACATAGAAAGCGTATACGGTCGAGCTTTTGTCCTCTAGATCGGCATCGGCATCGTAGTAATCATATGTTCCAAGCATTGATGTATTGATTTTTGGTTCAGCAGGCGACATGTCTACATTTCGAGCTTCAGGAACAAAATTTATATCACAAGCATATAAAGGACTTTGAACCGCAGTTCCGGGAGTTGTTCCTGTTTGTGCCACTGGGGTAACCCTGCAACTTATATATTTATTATAATCAGATATTGTGATTGTGTAATTTATTGATGTTGCCCCTGAAATTGCTGTTTTATTTGTTCCATTTTCATCATCATACCTAAACCATTGGAACAGGCTTGACCCTTCCAAGTCTCCATCTTCATCAGCATAAGTGTATGTTAGTGTTTTTTCTTCTCCCAGTGTAAAAGTACCTGATATAGATAGATTTGAAGCAACAGGAGCTTTATTTGGTTCTGAATATAGCGTTAAATTAGAATTATTATTTTTTGTTGTAACAAAATCGGTAAATATTTCTATTTTTATTTCCCTGTAATTTGGATTAAATTCATTGTCTAATTCTGTTATCTCGAAATCCCACTGATCGGGTGTAATAGTATCTCCTTTATGATCTCTGAAATAAAAATTGCTATGTAGTTTAATTTCCGAAATAAATTCAGCAAAATCAACATCTCTTATAAATTTAAAGATATATTTATTAAATGATGTTATTTTTTGAGTTCTGTTTTTTCCATCTATTGTTGCTTGTTCAACTTTGGCGATAATGTCCTCGAAATAATACTCTACATCATGAGTGTTATCAATAATGATTTCTTCTACATAATCATTAGGATAAAGCTTATTATCTAGATCAGTGTCGTTATATATGTAAAGTTTAAATTGTGGCATAATCTAAATTACAAGCATTTTTATTTATAAAATATCTATCAAAATTAATGTTTATTTTATAATAAATTTCTCCGATCTGCTCTATGTCAACTTCCCATTGAATAGGCATTATTTCATTTCCTTTGTCGTCAATAATAGTCAATTTGTTCATTGTTTCCGAATGAAGCATGAATTTAGCCATGTCGATGTTATGACAAAAAGAAAATCTATAGTTCTTTAAATGATAAATTGATGAAACATTATCTTTCCCGGTATCTTCAATGATGTTGCGTTTTTCTTTAGCATCAACAAAATAAAGTTCTGCCATATGCCTCCTATCAACATAGTCTATATGCTGAAATCCAAATTGATAAATTTCTTTGTCTTGATCAAAATAGTTTATAAGGTTTATGACAAAGTTTGTTCCCCCGTCTGTTATTTCTCCTCCTTCTATTTCAAAACCATTTGAGAATCCATCTGAAAAACCACCAAATCCATAAATAGTAGAGTTCAGATCATCGAGATAAAAAGGGTTTGAATAATAAGTATTTGTTCCATCTGAAATTTTTATGTTAAATATTCCTTTTTCTAAAGATGTTGTAATGTCTTCCGAACCCGGAAAAACAAGATACTCATATCCGTTTGAAAATCTATATTTTTCTATTAATCCAACATCATCCATCAAATCCGTTGTGTTATCGTTACAATCGATCAATTCAAATTCGCTAATGTCATCTGCTATATATGATCTTTTGATTTGAAAAGGTTTAAGTTTTGTTTTGTCAACCAAAATAGGAAATCGCATAGGGTCATACGTTTTATTCACCCCTTTTTCAAAGGAATAATCCGTACTTTCTCTAAATCTTAAGCTACTCAATGCCTGTTCCATTTATTCAAATTTTATCCATAATGAATAATAATTATATGTATCATCCGAAAAATGTATTTGCCAGTATCCCGGATCAACGGTTACTCCAGATACCAATGCGGAATCCCCTTTATAAACCAATCCATCAAACTGCCCTGTATCACTTTCTATTGAATAAAGGTCAACTTGCCCTATGCTGTCAATCAAGTCAATTGAATCATCAGCATTATCCGTACAGCTCAGCAATTCAAAGGTTGTCGGCTTTATTCCGTCATATTCTTTAAAGAACTGAAACGGAGGTAATCTGTCATCCTCGTCCCAAATAACCGGAAACAAATTATACGTGTCTTTATTAGTCACAGCATCCTGGCTAATGAAAAACCTTATATTTCCAGTTGGTTGAGTTATCATTGGTGTAATATTTTTAAATCACAAACTCCATTTTTATCTTCGTTTCTTTCTTTCAAAATTCCACTTCCTACGTTTGTTTTTATCAACTTGTAATTATCAAACTCGTCACAACAAATAGGAACTCCCTTAATTGTTTCTTCCTTCAAAAATTTAACGCTGTCAAACTCAACGTTTTTACCGTTTATTTGACCATTAGGTAAAGTACCTCCTCTTTTCCAGTAATTATTCAATATATTACCCCAGGCAAAGGGGGAATTTATTACAGCTGCTGTTTTTGTTTTTGTCAAACTCATACTTGAAAAATCTATTGCATGCTGTTCATCAGTTTTTTGCAAAATGACAATAAACACATCATTTTCATATAATTGGTTTTCATTAATATTATAGATAAACATTTCTGTTGTTTCTCTGTCTCTTTTTGTCAGAACATGAGCAAAATAAAAATATCCAAGTTCCGTTCCGGGAGATGGTCCAACAAAAACATAAAAAGGGTCGTTGGTGTATGGTCCTGAATTTGTTGAAAATCTTAAAACATATATATCTCCATCGTTTAGGTCAGTATTTAACAAGTTATTAAATTGTAAACAAACATAAGCCTTATCGGACGTAGTACCTGTTATACTTGATATTTTCAAAGTATTTGTTTCAACTTCTTTTAAAGCAGAACAATTATATGTTTCAGCTATTGAATAATCATCTTCTCGAACTTCATTATCTAAATCTTCAGTGATTATAGAAAGGTCATTATTGTTTGCTGTAATAACAAATCCATCATTATCAACATCATCGGTTCTATCTTGTATATATTCTACATCTGTTGTAAACCTGCCTGAATTATATTTTTTAATTTTATCTTTCCCTTGATTTATATCAAACTCAATCATTCCGTTTGCAAAAGGCAACCTGCCAAATTCTGAATAATTAAATATCTCTTTATTGTAAATATTTGAAAGGTCATATTTATAAGAGTTCTGATTTAAAATATAAATTCCACTGTCTTTTGTGGTTAAATCTAGACCCACGGTTTTTGCGTCTGAATAATCTAAGTTATTTTCAAAATATTTTAAATGCTCAAATCTAAATTTCATGTTAATATCATCAACATAAGGAAATACATTTATCATCTTGACAAAATCAATAATTTCTTTAAGTGTTAACATCCCCACGGTAGCAGATGAAGAGGCTTCAGGGTTTTTAATGTCAGATTTTTGAGCGATTGTTAATTTTATAAAATCATTCGTTAATCCGGTTATAGGATTATCCGAAGAATCAAAAAATGTACTTTCGTATGAATAACCAGGGAGTAAATTATCAATAATCGCTTCCATTACATTTTTAAAATAGAAGTTATTTTCATACGCATAATCTCCGCTAGTGGTTGTTATTTTAGTGTTTCCTAAATTTAAGATATTGAACTCTTTTTCTATGTTATCAATAAGTAAGTTATATCCACTATCAGTTTTTGTTTTTGATGAAAACTCTTTATTAATTTCATCCCAATCTCCCAACATTCCTAGCCATCCTGACCATTCAGTAGTATAAGTTCCGCTACATAGTTTTTTTGATTCAAAAGCTAAATAAACCTCACTTTCATACTGTTTAATATAATCATAATCGCCATGAAATTGTTTGATATCATCGTAATGATTTGTTAATACAACGTTTCCCGTCATTTCCTGTTCATAAAATCCGTTATCATTAAGTTTATAACTGATAACTAAATCCTTTTGAGGGAACACCTCTTCCGTTCCATCGTCCGTGGTTATGTAATATCTCTTATATAGTGGTTTTTGTTGCATCTATTTTTTTATGATTATTTCTTTATTTCCTCTTTTTATATGAATGCTATCATTACTTTCCCATCTATTTTCGTTTTCTTCCTTGCTCGCTAATTGAGCCAGATATCCATTTGTTATTAATGTTTGTTTGTAAAGCCTATCATCAAAATTGTTTGTAATTGCTATTTCTTTATCCAATCCGATATATCCTGGTAACCCTACATCTTTTTGAAGTGCTGTGAATAACTCTTCGTTTGATGCTCCTTCATGTAAAGCATGATGAAAATTCAAAGCTCTTTGAGTATCTGAAACGGTGTGAACTGTTTCACCTGGCATCAATAATGATGGAATTGAATCCTTTCCTCTTTCACCCCCTTTAATATCTACTTCTCCGACAGCTAACTTCCTTACTTTTTCTTTCAATGTAGCAAACCCTGCTACTAAAGTACCTGCTAATAACAAAGCTCCGGCAGGAGTTAGAACAACTGAAAAAGCTTCAAGAATTTCACTAACAGCAGTAATTATATTTGAAACTTGTACAGCAGTATCAATAATTTCCTTTTGTTTTGCAATTTTTTCTTGTCTCTTTACATCCTTATCCCTTTCTGCTTGTAGTTTCTTTAATTGATCTTTTTCTAAATCATAGTCATTTGCATAACCTTCTCTTTTTAAATCAGCTTCATTTTCTATTGATGCCTGTAACTCACTTATTCTTTGGTTTTGTATTTCAATTTCTCTGTCTAGTTGTTCAATTCTTGCATCAAGTTCTTGTGTAGCGAAATCTGCAACTGCTGATCCAAATTGTTTAAATGCTGATATTAACTCTTCGTTTTCTGTCTTGAATTTTGCTATTTTAGCAGTAAATTTTTCAAACCAACTAAACTCATCAGTATTAAACGTTGCTTCTTGTACTTCTTTTAATTCTTCTAATGTTTCAGGAAGTTTTTCGAGTTCATCAGAATAAACTTTAACTTTTTGTGTACCCATATCATAATATTCAGATACAAGTTTTAATAGTTCTTTTAATTTTTGTGATTGTTCTTCCCTAACTGATAACAAATCTTCTTCTGCCTTAGTATTTGTTATTGTTTGCTCTTCTAATTTACCTTGATCTTTAAATAATTCATTTTGTGAAATTAAATATTGTTTAAATATCTCTTGCCCTTCATCTCCATATACTTTTTTAAGTTGTAACCTCAAATTATCAAGTGCCATAAAATATTTTTCAGTACCTAATGTTTGCCCTTCAACTGCCTCTCTAAATACGTTAATTCTACTATCTGCATTTAATATGGCATCTGCATAGTTTTCAATTCCATCAACTGCCATTTTCATACTATCAGGTAATAATTCATTAAAGGTCTTTTTTATATCTCTTTGCAACAACTTGAATCCATCTCCTATATATTTAGTATTTTCATTTATTTTAGTTCCCATCTCAAAAAATCCACCAATAAATTTAATTATTGACCTTCCTACAGTAGATAAAACTCCATCTCCATTTTCTAAAGATAATACAAATCCTTCCCATTTACTTTTAGTTATTGTCATTTCACCAGCTAAATTATTTAACTGTTCCTCTGCCATTCTCTGCGCTGTACCTCCAGCCTTTTTTAAAGCAATATCTAATTTATTTGTATTTTCTTCATTTTCTTGCAAAATAATTGCGGCAGTAGCTCCTCTTTTCCCAAACAACTCCATTGACATTGCATTTTTGTTTGTGGAATTTTCTATTTTTGCCATTGCTTCATCCCAAGTTAATCCTCTTTTAGCAAGTTCTAAATAAATATTCCTTAATGCTGTTGCTGATTGAGATGCATCTAATCCGGCATTAGATAAAGTACCTAATTTTGCAGTCGTTAATTCTATTGAATCTCCTGCTGTTTTGGCTGTTGCTGAAACTATTGGCATAGCAGTAGCAAGTTTTTCCATATCTAATGCACTCATCGAAGTAGATGCTGATAATATATCAGTAACTCTGCCCATCTCATTTGCATCTAGTTCAAAACCTCTACGTGTCGATCCTGCTAATGTTGCTGCTTCAGCTAATTCTGTTCCTGTTGCTGCTGCTAAATCTAAAATACCTTTAGTGCTTGCTTTTATTTGTTTTTCAGTAAATCCTAATTTAGCTAATTCTACTTGTAGTTTTGTTACTTCATTCGCTGCAAATGCCGTTGATTTTCCATATTTTATTGCATCTTCAGAAAGACCTTTAGTCTCTTTTCTTGTTTTTCCTAGTATTGATGCTAGTTTCGAGTTTTCTTTTTGGAATTGAACTACTATTTTTGTTGTATTTCCAATTAGCCTTATAGCTTGATAAATACCAACAAATGCTAATGCTGTACTTTTTAAAGATGATACTAATCCATTACTAGTTCCTCTTAATTTTTTTAATTCTTGATTTTGCTGTTTTAATTGTTGGTTTAATTTTTGACCTGACCTGGTTCTTAACCTATCAATCTCTGCCTGTTGTCTGGCTAATTTATTCGCATCTCTTAATGCTATTTTTAAATCTTGCTTAGTTTTGATTGATTGACCTTCAATTTTAACTAATTGCTTAGTATTATTTGTTAAGTTTTTTGTAGCTTGAGAAGTTTCCTTTAATGTTGTAGGCCTAACTGATTGCATTTTTTTTGCGCTATCAACAGTTTTATTAAATTCTTGATTTAATAATTCTATTTTAGCGGTTAAGTCAGAAACAGTTTTTACTAAGTCTGCAAATTCCTTTTCGTATGGTAAGTTACCTGCCATTTTTAGCGTTTATTTGTGAAACGTATTTTTCATATTGTTCAATCATCGTGTAAAAATGTGCTGTTGTAGTTTTATAAATATCAATAGGAGTTTTTCTCCACTGTTCCAATGCCTCTAAGGTTTTATAAAAATTATAATTTTCAGATTGTCTTTTTCTTTGTCTTAAAATCCTTTGATACTCAATTTCTAATGATTGAGCCTTACTTATATATGATCTTGCGTTTTCCGTTAATGCCTTGTTGTAGTTCAGAGCAATCTTATACCGGAGGTTTGGTAAAACCATATCCGGGTTTGGAAGCTGGTAAAACAGTTCATTATAGATTTGCACGAAACTTTCAGGGTAATCATCTGGTACGTCAAAAAAATCACATACATACAAATATTGAAGTTTGCCTTTTTTACACTCTTCAAAATTAGCAATAGGAAGTGTCTGTATGGTTTTATGATGTTTCATAAATTATATTATAGTGATTATAGTTTACCGTAGTATTTGAGATATAATTATAGTTTCCTGAAGAACTTTCATAAACTCCGTATATTTCACCGGTTATCTTTGCTGTTTTATTAGCTAAATCTTTCGTTTGTTTAAGTGATTTTCTCCTTATTTCTTCTTTACACATCGAATACTTTTTTAACTAAATTAACTGCAACCGAATGAGCTAACATATTTGATAATGTAATATTTTGATCTTGTGTCAATCCAAGGACATTTGTCATATCAACATTTTTTTCAATATCTGCTAATCTTGATTTATTTGATTGTATCTCTGCAAAAGTTTTGTTTATCTTCATTGCAAAAGAACCTTGCCATTTTCCAGTATCGTATAATGTTACTCTATTAGTTGGTTGTCCTTTTGATCTTTTTATATCAATAGTAGCATTTGAATAAACATTTCCAGCCGTTGCTGCATATGTGCGAATTTCTTTTCCTTCAACATCCGTTCCTTTTACTCGTAATCTATTGCGATTAGAATCTAGAATAAACTTTTGAATATTTGTTTTTTTGTGTTCAATCTCAAAGAACTGATTTAAGTCTAGTTTTTTTAACCTATCGACATATTTTTTAAATTCGCTCATATTTTAAAAAGGGGCACGAAGCCCCGTTTTATTTCTTTTTATCTTTAGGTTTGACAGGTTCTTCTTTTGGTTCTACCTTTTTAGGTTTTCTCCATTCTTTCCAATCTCTCCCTGTCAATTCCTTAAAGTGTTCCTTATTATCTTTACCGAAAAGCCCAAAATAACTAGCTTCTGTAAACTTATCGGCTCGTCTCCATAATCCTTTTATCTTTACTAACATAATTACGATGGTGTTACAGTTATTTGTCCCGTTGATTCTACATCATTAGTAGTTGCATCCGGTTGAGCTACGATGTCAAGATAATGAGCAACCTCTGTAAATGTTCCGGCCAAAGTATAACGACCAGGAACACTATCACTTTCGGTTGCTGTGTCAATTGTAACAGTTGCACCACTTGAAACTATTGAAAGCTCAAAATCATCTTTTACAAGGTCTGAAAATCCAACGTTATCACAATCTCCTTTGACATCTACAACAATTTCAGAAGTAGAAGCAGAAACCTCAGTTAAATACACATCTTTAATACCTTCCATCTGGGTAGGATCAAAGGCTGTAGGTTTAACAAAAGCCGGGTATTTGTTCCATTGGTCAGTATTAGTAAAGTCGATGTAATAAGTTACCGTTGCAGGTTCGTCACCGCTTGCAGGACTTCCACCATTGCCAGCAAAAAAGTTTACTGAAAAAGGATCAAACAAAGTACCATCACTTGATGTACCTCGTATATATCCATTCTTTGTAACGATATAAGCTTCCCACTTCTGACCGTCATAAGAATGAAGGGCTTCAATAAGACATGGAGGTGGATTGTCTAACATAAATGCATTACGTACATTTCCGTTCCTTGTCTTTGTTCTATTTCCTGAAATGTTACTATCTCGAAAAACTGGCTCGTCATTTACAGGGGTAATAGTCTCAATATAACCAGGAAACACTAAAGGATAATCCCTTAATGAAGCGGCCAGATTTCTATTCGTTACCCATGTAGCTTCGAGTATTGCTGTCGCATCGTCTGAAATAGTTCTTCCAACTGGACAAAGAACCACGCCAATATCTGGACCTGGATCAAATTCACAATCGGGAGTACCACTATTTTTTAATGATGCAGTACATGATAATCTACTCATATTTTCTTAATTTATACAGTTTGTTGTTTCTTTTTTTATATTTATAGCGAATTGAAATTCGATAGCATCACAAGTTTCATTCAATATATTAGCAGGGTCTTTGTAATTATACCAATCCTGGACATCATAGCTAATCCTAAAATCTGTAACATAATCCGAAGCAATCATTTTTGTTCTGAATAGTTCAAATATAGGGTATAACCTTGTTTTGAATCGATTCGTTAAACGCCATTCAGACGTTGCGGTTTTGTCGCTATCTGTAACGATTGCCATACCTATATTATCAGTTCTTTCATAACCTTTCTTTTCATCAGGATAATTTGAGGTAATGTTATTAAATAACCAAATCAAATCAAATTTTTCGTCCCTTTTTTGATTATGACCTTTTAATGTTTGATCTGCAATAATTTCTTCTTTACCTCCAAAGTCAAAATTAAAATAAATCTCCCAGGAAGTTTCTTCCGATAAATCTAATGAAGTTCTAACCTTAAATGAATTACTTGAAACACTTGAAACCCGGTAGTAATTCGAACCGATTTTGACCTTAAAATAATTTTCAAGATTCCCAGTATCGCTGGTTTCGATTGTCCAAATATTTTCAGATTCCGAAATAGAATCAATAGTACCATTACTCTTCATAGAAGTAACCACTGATTCTATTATGTCTTTAGTATAATTCATTTGACTGTTTTACTTAAAATAAACCCTCTTTCTGAATAATTCCAGAAGTACAAATTAAAATCTGTATAAGTATCTAAATTAGTATATAGGTAAATATACGCTTCATTGTATCTTCTTAAAAATTCATTAAAAGCATTATCTGAAATTCTCTTAACCTCAGAAGCACTTAGTAAAGTTGAATTTTCTTGATCATTCAATACCAAACCTGTTAATGCTGAATGATACCTGTTTATTTTTATCCATTCTGAATAATGGTGTGGTACCATTAAATATTTCAATCCTTGCCAATCTCTTACAATACTAGCATAATCCGTATAATTCTCAACTCCATTTAATAGGTCTGTCCATGCTGTTAGTAATTCATTATCTCTATAAGTATTATAAAGAGAAGCACCAAGCATGCGAGTTAATACCTTATACTCGTTATCTATAACCATTTGATCAAATCGAGAAGTATAGTCTGAATTAATATCCAGGCTATATTTCCCCTTCATATCTGTATAGGCAACTATGCTAGTTATTTTTGAAATTGCCATATTATTGAGTTATCAGTTTTAATTTTAACTTTTCGAGAATAACCCCCTCCCCTGTTGCATCACCTTTGTAAATCAGTCTAACAGTAATAAACTTGAAATCTAAATCTAAAGGTGTTACTGTTCTTGCTGCTACCGTGGTTGTACTGTCAGCATTAAATGTGTCTGTGACAGCTCCAATAGTTTCTGTATAAGCAGTTGCATCATAAGTGAATCTACCTGAACCTATAGTAGTTCCGGTAATTTCTGCTGTATTGCTTGCTGCCAATAGAGTAGAATAGCTAACATCTCCGGAGGCTCGTCCTAAAATAGATATTTCAACAATTGAGTCAGAACCTGCAATAGTATCAAATTCACTTACTAAAGCAATTTTCCTTATAGATTCTGAAATCTGTACTTGAAATTCAATATCCAAAGTATCTTGATTATCTGTTAAAATATCATTTGCGTATGCATTACCATAAGTAGCATAATGCTTATTAATAGGAATCTTAACCTCTCTAGTGTCGTCCTGAGCGTAAACTGCGATACCTAGTAACGCAATCAACAATAAACTAAATAACTTTTTCATAATTACTCAGTATCAGATTTAACACCAAATTTGTTAATAGGATAAGCATTTGAGGTACTCATAGGAGCAACTATTGGAGCTAAGTCAATACTTAATTCTCCATTAACATTCACATCTTGAGTTTCTCCGCCTACACTATCATTGTCAGCGGCAGTATAATATTCGTGATAAGCAAAATTTAATCCTGAACCAAACGGATCTGGAAGGGTTGTGTAAAATCCCCCAACTTTGCCAGGATCGCCTACATTCATACGGTTCATTTTAGGAACCCAATCAATAACGCCAATAGTTCCGGTAGGAATTATATAACCTTGTCCATCATAATTGTCATCTATACTTATTTCCTCGGTAACTCCAATATCAAGGTTTTTAGCTTGCCATCCTAAGTTTGTTTGGTTTCCTTGTCCTTGCTGGATTAGATATTCTGCTTTTTGGAACAGGACTTCATCAACTATGCAGTCAAAAATACCTTGATAGTATTGCTGTCGCATAAATCCTTTAACTTTCTGCATCCACAAGTCCATATCAGCATTAGCAATTTGAAAAAGATGGTTGTTTGAATCCCAAGTGCCGCCACGCGGACTTGATGAAATAACACTTTGATTTTTGTATGTTGACAATACAGCCAAGAAGGCAGTTTCAATACTTGAATGAAGAGCAATAGCACAAGATATAATCTCTTTTGCTTTTAGTTCTGCTTCTTCCCAAATTGTGCGATCAGCTGTTTTCTTTGTGTAAGTAAAATCAGCTGCATAAGTTGTAAAACTTACTGTAGCTTTCCCACCATCTCCAGTTGATTCAGTATGAGCCGCTGCTCTTGCTGATCCTGTTGTATGGCTTGTTTTTTTGATGTAATTCACTTCAACAGTATCTTGGTCTGACTGCTTAACTCCAAGGATTCGCTCCTTTTCGCTTACGGGGATTAGTATATCTGTTGATTTCAAGAACAACATCAATGCTGTAGATGGTTTCCTTTTAAATTCAGGTCTTTGCATGACCTCATCGTATTTATATTGGAATGCAGACCATCTGTTGTCTGAAAAATATGGCATAAATTTATAATTTTAAATTAATACTAAAAATTCTTGACATCATCTTGTCGGTATTCTATCGCTAGCATCTAAGCGTTAAACTTCTTTGTTAATTCAATCCCTTCACTACTTGTGGGATCAATTTTGTTTTCTTCCATATATTTCATGAGTTCATTAATGTCTTTAAAATCTCCTGTTTTTGTGCCTCCGTCAGTTCCTCCCCTGCCGTCAGTTGCAGGAATCCAATTGTTTTGTTGGACATAGTCGTTAATGATTTGCTCATGAGGTATTGGTTTTTCTAGTTTGTCCTTAATTTCAACCCCGTTTTTCATAAACTTAAGATTATTGTTTTCATCTAAATCAATAGAATAATCCATCTTAAGGAGTTTCGCGGCATGATCAGGTTTTATCAAAATTTCTTTTGGGAACATTGAACTTAACTTACTCTCAATGTAAACATCTTTTAATGCTGATTCTTTTTGTTTAATCAATTGATCTTTAAATGATATATCCTGCTCATACTGGGATTGAAGTTTTTCTAAACTAGATTTATACTCTTCAATTTTTTTGTTCGGTTCAATCTTTGCCTCGGAAAGAACATGATTTTTAAAAGTTTCTACAAATTTTTTCGGGTCTTTATATCCTTCAAATTCCAATCCGGTTAAATCCCTTAATTCTTTCATAGTCATCTCCTTAATTGGAGTTCGTGCCTCTTCATAACCAAGCTTTTTAACATCATTCTTTAAGCTTGATAATCCTTCATCTGTTAAAAAAGTGCCATGAGTTATTTCCAACTCAATTTCAGATTCACTGCTTATTGCATCTTTAAGCATATCAAAAGTAATTTCTTTACCTTCGATCTTGATACCTTTTAGCCTGTCTGCTAATTGATCTACGTTTTTAATCATTATTCTTTATTTTTTTGTTCTTCGATTTTCTTTAACAATGTCTCCAGTTTCAGAAGCCCACTAGGTTTTTTACCAAATGTTTCTTTGTAAATTTTCCTGGCTTCTTCAAGTTCTTTACTAACTTTTTTGTCAGGGATTAACTCATACCTCATTTTCCTTGCATTCATGTAGGAGTTGTTAATCCTGGCTTCCTCATCTGTTATCCTGACAATTAAACCAGTTTCTTTTTCATCTTCAGGAATATAAAATCCATTATTATCTTTAATATACCTTCCATTTTTATCCCTTCTAAAAGAATAAATCTTAATCTCCTTGTACGATTGGTTCATTTTCTTTTATATTAGTTAAATAATCTGTTAATTTCTTATCTAGTTTTTCGACATCATCAGCAATATACTCCTCTTTTTGAACTTTCCTTGACCATGCCTCGATATATATTTTCTTTTTCTTAATAAACGGGTCTATGCTCATACCTAATATCTCGGTAACTGTAAGGTGAGGGAAAGGGTCTAATGTAAGTAATTTACTGTATTTTGTTAATTGATAAATATCTCTGTTAAATTCAGTTCGATAATATTGTAACAAAAGATAAGTCAATTGTATTTCTGACATTCCTTTTTGTTTGCCTTCAATATATTTATTAATAAGCTGGTCCGGCGTTTCAATAAGGAAACGTCTGCCTATATTAATGCTTGAACCTTCATAATTGTCTTTGTAATAATACTGAGCGATTATATCAGTTAATTGCTCTAATCCGTTTTCAATGCTATCTGCATGGGTATTTAATACGTCTAACACTGGTTGAGCATCAATAAACCTACCCGTTGCAGTTTCACTCTTATTGTGTTCGATTGTTCCTCCCCATTTAGAAAACCAAAGAGAATTGACAAGTGTATTTATTTCTGTATTAAATTGTTCCATCGCTCCCAAATCAGGAGAGCTAAAGCCGGATACGTTCGGAGCTATAACAGGTGAATCATTATCTAAAGGCGGATCAATTAGTAATGTTTTTGACACATCTCTTTTTGTATCAAATCCTGATCCATTACATGAAGGGCAAACCTCTCCTTTCACCTCTCCTGATCCTTTGCAGGCAGGACAAGCACTTTTATATTGCCAAGTTAAAGGAAATCCAAACTTAAAAGTATATACTGCTTTTATCGAACCTTGTAATAGTAAATGATCTGCTATTTCAATTTGTTCATTAATTATGCTTTTTGAAAATCCTGTTTCAGTATCAATTAAATCAGAAACAACTATTGCCGGAACATAACCCCAGGGATTTTTATAATCTTCAATCAAACGAAATGTGTTATTTGTCTTTAAATAAGTGTAATCCCCTGTTTCATCATATACTCGGTAATACTCATTTATTGATCCGTCCTTATCTTCTCTAATCGGTGCAAATACTACCCAATCAATATAATTACCAATTCTTTTGTATTCAACTACATTCTGAATTGATTTGAAAGTTGGATATGGTTTACCGTCTTTATGTTCTACAAAAAATAAACCATTAGGATCAATAGCAGCCTTTTGTTTCCAAAAATTTTCATACCATTTTGATAAACTCATTCCATTCCGTATATCTTTGAGTTTTTCTTTTAGCCTATCTTCATTGTTTTTGTTTTTGAAATGATAAATTTTTGAACCCCCTTTGGCTGAAAAGATTTTTTCTAAAGGGGAGAGCAATGATTTGAACACGTCTTTATTTGATTTTGTGTACTTTTTCCTTAGGTCTATTTGTTGTTGATCTTCAAAGCTCTCAATCTTTTCAATATACGATGTCATGCCTTTGCCCGTAACGTGCATTTCTAGTTTAGATTGTTCGTCTCTTAATTTTTTGAAATAAGGATTCGGTTTTTCAACTATCCTTTTTAATTCCTGAAGAGATAAAGGCATATTTAATCAATTAAGTATTACAATGCTTATTTAATCAAACAAAGTTAATAATTATTTAGACTAAATCAAAATAATATGTAGAATTGTTTTAAATGGGGTAATATTTTAATATTTGAACGATAATTTTAGATTAACAGATATTATATTATTTTCTCCTTTTTTCAACCATCTTCGTATAAATATGTCATCTATTATTTTACCATGATTTTCTTCAAATTTTTCTAATAATCCAGTAATATCTTTTTGTAATTTAATTCGATCTTCATTAATCTCTTGTGTTGTTGTTATTTTCATAATTCAAAGTTATAGTTATTTTTATTTAGAATCAATATAAACTATGATATAGGGGATTTGTTCTTAAAAGACGACATAAAACCATACCTGGCAGCCGACCAGAAGTGGTCAAATTTGTCAATAGGTTGGTTTATTCTAATTCCGTTCACCTCTTTCCATTTATAACTTTCTTGTTCAATCGTAGCATGTTTGTTCTTCACCACATGAATTTTGTATTCTTTCATTCGACCAATCCAGTACACTATACTTTTTGTTTTTCTTACCTTAGATATTTTCCACCCTTTCTTTTTCAAGTCCCTGACCATTTCAACAGTCCCTTTGTTTTCTCCCGTGTATTTATCGCTCGAATCTGCTGTAATTGGTTTCCATTTCTCAACTTCTTTATCCTTCATTAACATATCAAGTGTCAATGATGTTTCCGTAGGTTCATAAATGAGTAATTCTAAGTATAAATTTTTCCCTTGTATTGCCACTTTTACTAATGCCGAGGGATCGTTTGTAAATCCAAAATCTAATCCGTACCAATGTCCAACATCCGGGAACTCATCGATCCATGTTACACTTTGAAAAATAATACCTTTTTGCGCTGCCCTTATCCCAAGCCCATATACTTCCCACATAAAATCATCTGCCGTTCCGTTCTTTATGTTTTTCGGGTGCGGCCGTCTTTTTTCTTTAGGTAACTTCCTGTCATCCGGGTGAGTTGGTTCATAGCTTAATATTTTTCTTTTTTCATTGGCTGGCACATATGGATTGTCGAATAGAGTTGATTGAACAAAATACACATCTTCCCGGGTTATTACTTTTTCAAATATCCAATGCTGAGTATAATACGGATTGTAATCAATGATGAAAAACTCCTGGCATCTTTGTTCGAATTGATCAAAATATTCCTGAGTAATTTCTAATCCTTCATTTATCCAAAATACACTCGATGTCGCTCCCAGTTGTTTACTTATCTTATCTGCTCCAATTTGATTTACTTTACTCCTTAATAGATTAAATGTTCTAATTTCCTGGGCATAATCAAAAGGAGTGTTTAATCCATATTCCTGAAATTGCTTTTTGAAATCATTATTTAAAGTGGTTCTGAATGATGAAAAGGTTTCTTTTAGAATATTGATAACTCCAGATTTTTGCTGAGAATACCATATCAAGAACTCTATTACTGACCATGTTTTTCTTGATCTACTTCCACCTTCTAATACTATGCCATTATATTGAGAGCTATGATAAGCATACATCAAAGCGTGAAAATTTTTTGTTATTATTTGATTCACTTTGGCGGTTTTGAATAATCAAAATCTTTCGGGAGTTCTAATATGGTTGTTTTAGTTGTTTGTTCAACTTGTTGGGTTGCTTTACCGTCAAAAGTCTCTAATAATAATTTCAAAGCATTAAACCCATTTGAGTTTTTACTCATCGCCATTGTTATTAGTCGAGTTGCTAAAGCATTTTTAGTTGGTATTTTAAATATATAATATTCTTTATTTTTTATTGTAGTTTTTTTTATAAAATTACTTGCCGGTATTGGTAACTCTCCTTCTTTTAGTAATAGTTCTTTGAGTTCGTTTTTAATAGAAATAGGGCGACCAGCACGATTGATATTCTCGGGGTTTTTATCTAATCCATTAGTATTTCTTTTATCTCCGAAATTATCTGGCATTTTTTAAGTTGTTATTAAGTTGTAAATCTATAATTTTTAATTAATATATATATTTTTTTTATTACCAATTAAATGAGGGAATTTATTAATTGTTTTATTTATCATTGTGTCGTTATTTTTCTCGTTTCTCATACTATAAATAAATTCTGTTTCATCTTTAGTTTTTGTTCTTTGTAATAATGTTCTATAAGTCGAAAAAGCCTTATATTTTATCGGTCCAACCCGCACTCTTCTATTTTTTAAATTAAATTCTTTTTGTAGTAATTTTGTATCAAAATCATATCTTTGTGTTACATTTATATTCTCAAGTGGCGTATTCTCATTAAAATCAATATACTGAAAATGTATAGTTATTCTTGGTGAGTAAGTTTTATGGTATTCTGGAAACAAACTTATAAACTGATACATATCTTCTTGCTGTTCCAGTCCAGCCATCATATACATAACTATTTCGTGTTTCCATTCTAAAGATTTATTTACCGTTTCTGTTATTTTTTCATTTTTTATTGGTTTTCCCATCTGCTTCCGCTTACCTTCCGTAAAAAACTCAATCCCCATCCGAAACGACCTGCAAGGAAATCTTTTTTTTAAATAATGTGAATTTTTCAAATCTATCATTCCTAACTTTTTTAGTAAATAATCATTAATTTCAGGATATGGAAAATACGCTGATGTAAGATATAATTTTCCACTTTTTGGAATTTTTTTCAAAGCTTTTATTACGTAGTCTTTAGGAATTTGAGAATATTCATTATTGTGCGAATAAAAACAATATTTACATTTTTGAGGGCAGCCTTTACCTCCATAATAATAGTACGTTTTTGGGCTTGCTTTTATAATTGGATTTTTAGAATATTTTATTTTGTAATCTATTGTGCCTTTTTTATTTGAAGTCCAAACATTAGGAATATTTATAATATCTTCATTATTTTTTAGTTTTCCAAGCTCTTCTATAAAATTATATGCTTCGCCTCGCACTATATAGTCAGCATAATTTAAAACAATATCGAGTTTTGCAACATCTCCACCACAAACAATAGGCTGCTTAAATAATTGTTTTGCTTTATATAGCCTATCAAAGACAGTAATATCGTATAATGATACAAAAACAAAATCACATAACACCGGATCTGTTACTACTTCTATATTTTCTTTTCTTAATAGATGTTTTAATAACATATTTGTCCCACACCTACTCTCATTTTTGGTCTCATAAAAATAAATTCTCATAAAATACTTTTTAAAATACCCGTGAATATTGCCCCATTTTCCTCCTCGCTTTCTCCAAAATCATATTTATTTTTAATATTTAACGCTAATTCTTTTGAAATTACACCATATACACCACCAATATACATGGCCGTTTTATCTGCTGCTATATTGTTTGTGAATGTTCCTGTCTTTTCGTCAGAAAACTCCGATTCAATGATTTCATTATTTGTCGAAAACGATACACCCCACTCCTCCAAATCCTCATTATCATAATTTTCATCTAAAATATCATAGTCCCATTCTCCAACTTGAATATTATCCTGAACAATAAATCTTTTCTTTTCATCTTCTGTTAATTCATCAGCACTTTTAACCCAGTCATCCGGGATTTCTTTATAACCTAAATTTTGCAAACAAATCAAACGCTTATTTCCTCCCAGAACCTGCATAGTTACAGGATCATAAACCATAGGTCTTAATTTCATCATTTTAGGAAAATCTTTAATAGAATTTTCTAATGATGTAAGATCATCGAATATTTGAGGATTATCAGGATTAATTTTTAGCTCGGATAGTTTCATTTCTTCTTTTTTTTCTTTTCTTCTAATCGCTTCATGATCTTCTCATAAGCCTTAGGATTCTGCTCTTTTAGTATTTGCTCAATTGTTATCATTAGTGAATTTATTTTTTAGTTGTCTTATTATTTCATCGTTGTATTTGATACATAAATATTCATCATCAATTTTAACTATGATTTCATCATCTATTGTTACATAGGCAAATGTTATATCTTTTACATTAAAAAATACATCTCGATATGCTTTTTCTTCCTCTGGAGGTTCTATGCCCATATCTTCAGCTCTGTCTATTTCTTTTATATTAGATATTAATACTATTTTATTTTCCATTAGGTCATAAATGTTTTATAATAAATAATTGTTATTTCTATCAATGTAGGCATATGCAAATTTACGAATTATTTTTGTTATTGTCAATCATTATCTTTCTTTAATATCGTAACCAAGATAACTACCAGCATTGACATAAATACACATAAGATGCCGATAACTGCGAAGATTGTTTTTATTGTTTCCATTTTTTCAGGTTTTAATTAAATCCAATAAATGAGTAATTAGAGGAATAAAGTTTTCATCCAGCTTTTTTATCCTTGCTTGCAGTAGGCATTTATCAACTTCATTAAGTCGGTGTATAAATCAGTAGCACTACCGCTAACATGCGGTTTAAGTAATTTGCCGTTCTCCGATTCAACTCCGCTCATTAACTTTTCGTAATCAGCTTTATGTAATATTACATAATCACCTGCTTTTACAGTAAATTCATGTTGTATTTCAAATTCCATTGTGCTTTCTTCAAAGTCAGCACTTATCAATTTTGTATTATAAGTTTCCATATCTATTCGCTTTTTTCTTCGTGTTTCAGCATGATGTTTAGCGTCATATCTCAAATGGCATCTTTGACACATTGCTTTTAGGTTGAAAAATGAATTATTAGTTATATCATGATCTAAATGAGCAACGGTTAATATAACTTTACTGCCAGTCATGGGATGTGGCTTATAATTTTCCGCTCCGCAAACTTCACACTTATTTTTTGCCCTGTAAAAACGAATAAATTTGCTCCTAATCTTCCAGTCTTTACAATATTTTGAATAGTCTACTGGCATGATGTTATTTTTAAAAAATTAATAATTAATACTCTTTAATTAATTTTTCCCATCTATCTTTAATAGTATCTTCATTAAACTTTCTGATCATGTAATACCCGGTCGTGTCAATTACTGTTCGCTCCCGGTTGTTGTTCAGCTTATCTAATTTCTTTTCAACATGATTTGCTTTGTAATCTGAAAGGAAATTTTTCTTTTCTATTATGATCCATTCTTTTTCTTGAATCATCTTAGTTCTTTCAATGTGTACAGTCATTTTTTGGGTGCATCCGAAAAGCAGCCAAGTTGCTAGTAATAGCATCAGGATAACTATTCCCCAGGTTCTAACGTTGTTTTTTGTTTTCATTTTGTTTTTGTTTATAAGGTTTGTTTATTTCTTTGTTGCAAAACATAAAAATGGGGACAGTAGATTTTTACACACCGATGTGCAACCTTTAGGTATTAGGAGCCATACACCGCTACTGCTCGGATGAGTTTTGCCACTTAAAATAAGCCCGACTACCATTATTCGATTTGCTTCCCTCTTTAGCATCCCCACTTTTACATTTCATGTCGTAATTTGTTATAACTTTATAATTATTCCACTCGAAATCATTCCAGTAAAAAATATACAGCCAGCCCCCAGGTTGTTCACATAACCGGATTTATGCAAGATATACGAGGTTATAGCTGTACTTGTTACAATCATATATACAAAATTATTTTCTTTTTTTTGCTGTATTTGTAAATCAATTACCGGATTTACTGATTGAAATTCAATAGGTGTTATCTCAAATGGATGATCAAAATAAAGGGTATCCCCCTTATATTCCTGCGCCCTGGTAAATATAGCGATCATAGTAAATATCATTACCATCAGAAATACCAGATACCAGAACGGGTCATTTTTTACTTTTTTCATGTCTTTAGTTTTTTGTTATGTAATTATAAATTTTCTTTGACTTATTTTCTTTCTGTGCAATTATCATCTTCAACAGTGATATAGCTTTATCGTTGATTGTTTCAAATCTCAATGTTTCCTTTCCGGGAAATCCTTCTAATTTTAGTTGTACGTTTTTCATTTTAGTAAGGTATTGATTGTTTGTCAAAAAAATTAGTCATAGTTTCGTTGTGTTCGAGCTCGACAAGTGCCAAAGCACCATCCCGGAATTTAGCAATATCAAGCTCTATTATATTTTCCGTGCTTTCTTTGTCTCTCCAGGGAAATATTACTAAATCTGCATCTTGCTCGATTGCTCCGGAATCTCTTAAATCTGAAAGTCGAGGTTTGCGCCCGTCCGCCTCCCTGTTTAGCTGTGATAGAATAATAAATGGAATATCAAACTCTTTTGCCAATCCTTTTAATTTTCTTGAAATATCTGCCACAGCATTGTTAACTGTATCATTTCTGTTTGTTCCGTATGTCATTAGCTGCAAGTAATCAATAATAACAAGTTCTATTTTTTTGTCTTTGCGGCTTAATTCCCGGTTTAATTTTCGAATAGTTGACTTAATGTAATTAGTTGAAATTTGATAATTATCTTCAATATAAATATCCTGTTTACTTAATTCTTTTGCAACATGTTCTAATTTTGACCAATCGCGTATCTCTTCGTTCTTTATATCTTCATCAATATCTCCCTGGATCATTCTCATTGTTAACTTTTCACTTTTTGATTCGAGAGTAAAAATAACAGTTGGCACATGTGATTTTTTAGCAAAGTTCAATGATAATGCAGTTTTCCCAACACTCGGACGAGCTGCGATAATTACAACATCCGCAGGCTGCCAGCCACCTGTTAACCTGTTCAATCTTCCCGACCCGGTGTTCACTCCAAACGGCTTCCCTTCTTTTAATGATTTTTGAATCTTATCAATTTCTTTTAGAGCGTTCATTACATGATCCTTGATATGAATTTTCTGAATACCATTTGTAAAGTAATCATCTAACTTGGTTAGTTCATATTCTTGAAATGATAAAATTTCTTGTTCATCAATAGAATCATCATAAGCCTTGTTCATTACTTCATATGAAATTCTTATTAATTCTCTTTTTATAAATTTATCCCGGATAATTAACGAGTGTTCAACTATATGACTTGCCCCAGCAACTTTGCTTGTCAATTGAGTTATGTAAAATGGTCCTCCCACCCCTTCAATTTCGTTTTTTTGTTTTATTTTTTCTGTAACTGTCAATATATCTACATCTTTGTTATGTTCGTAAAGGTCAAGTATGGCAGTATAGATTTTCATATGTGCTTCCTTGTAGAATATTTCAGGCGATAAAATAGTAACTACCTCATCAATTGCAAAAGGCTCAATTAATAAAGCTCCTAATACAACCTCCTCGATCTCTACTGCCTGAGGAGGCATTTTGCCAATATCTAAATTAATTGCGTTCATTTACTTAATCTTTCTTCTGTTTCTCGTTTCTTTTTTTGTCTTTGTATTTCTTCCGCTGAAAGTTCATCTTTAGAATACTCCCTTTTCAGCCAATCCAGAGCTGTCAAATATAGTGATACATAGTTTGTGTTTTTTTTGTAATTCTCAATTTTATTGTAAATATTGTCGATTTCAGTTTGAGTATATTTTAAATTTAATAGTTTTTGATTTTCTTCAATGGTAATCTTTAAATGTTTGAATCGTCTATAATATACTTTATTTTCCTTTTCTTTACTTTCCTTTACTTTACTTGTATTACCTTCGTTTTTCTTTCGTTTTACGTTCGTTTTACGTTCGTATTTCTCCCACCTCTTATTTACTGATTCTCTTGCTTTTATGCTTTTCTCTATTCTTTGATTTAATCTATTAATTGCGGTTTCTGACCAGAATTTTTTTGAATCTTTTTTGAATAAATCGAATCCTTCAATTATATTCTTTATTAAATCAATATCCGTTCGTAATTCATACGCTATACGTTCGTATTCCGAACGTAATAAATAACCACCTTCCTCATACAGCATTTCTATAATGCACCAGTAAGCACCAATCCCCTCTAAACTGTATTTCATAAATATCTTTACAAGCTTCTTGTCATTTCTTGCATTATAGTCATGTGAAAAATACTCTTTCATTGTCAATATCGTAATTCTGACCAGTGAATAATTACACCTACAAAAGGACTGTATTGGTCAAACCAAGCCCAAAAATCATTAATAGTATCAAACCCATCATTCACCGATAACCATTCAATAATATCAATAGAACAACGTTTATTGTCAATAATTATATCCCTATCAATTATTTCAATTTTTTGGATACCTGTGCAAATCCCTTTCTTAAAACAATTATACCTTGAAGTTCTTGCGCCGGTGCTAAAGTGTATTTTACGACCTTTCTTCCAACGCTTATTTCGATCCCATCGAATAGAATGCAGCTTTATTCCTTTTTTTATTTTCTCTTCAAAATTAGTAGGTTTTCGCTTATTGTCGACTTTGAATCCTTTTAAAAAATTTAATATCATAATTTTTGAAATTAAAAAACCCCTTCAAAATAAAAAAGCAAGGATCGAAGTTTTGGCAAACAACCTTACAAATTTACCCTTCCGGGGCCTGTATCAATTATACAACTATTAACTAAATTCATAACTTCGTTTTTATGTTTGCCCATTGCAAATATACAAAAAATTATTTAATTGAAACTATACTTTTTAAATATTTCACTCACTTTCTCTTTATTCTGATAGTCCTCATCAGTGATGAACACCTGAAGGTTATGAACAGCACCAGGGACGGGATAAAACTTCCCTGTCTTCTCTCGTTTTGCCTGTTCTTTTTGCTTTTTAATCAAATCTTTCTTCCAGCGATTATTTGATTCTATGTCCTGTTTTTTTGATATAATTTTTGGTTGTAGTTTCATTTTAATTCAATATTACGTCAATAGTTGTAGTTTCTTCAATTTTCCCGTCAACCAAAATATCCACCCTGAAATTAGCATCTGGATACATCTTGCGGACTTTCTTGAGTAATCCCATGTTGATCTTTGCCGACAAAGGGAAACCTATGAGATAAACCAGGAACTTAACTTTGGAACCATCAGACAGCTTCAATCCTATAAGGTTTCTAAGTTCAGATATTTCATTTGTAAATTTTTCGTTTCTGAACATCAAATTGTCGATCGTTTTGCATGAATGTAATACTGTTGCATGATCTCTTTTACCTAGATTAGCTCCAATCTCAGAATATGAATAAAAAGTTATTTTTTTTGCAAAATAGTGGCATATCTGACGAGCCCTTACTAATTCCTTTTTTCTGTATTTTTTGTCTATAAATTCATAAGGAATATCATAATAGTCGTATACTGTTTCGTGTATTATTTCGAGTTCTTCCATTTTTTTTGATTTTAAAATAAACATGGATGATCTTTTTCTAGTTCAGTTTTAGCAAATCCAAATTTTTCAATTTCTTCTTTAGTTTTTTTCACAACATTGATCCAATCAAGTGCATCTTTATAAAAATTCTTTTTTATCTCAAATCCATAAACTTTTCGATTTAATTCAATCCCTGCAACAAATGTCGAGCCGCTACCGGCAACAGGATCAATTACCACGTCTTGTGCGTCTGTGAATAATAATATGATTTTTTTTAACAAATTTATGTTTTTTTGAGTTGGATGAATCTTTACTGTGTTCATATCCTTTTCAACATCAATACAATTATAAACCATTTTTCCATTGTTGTTGAATTTTGGTAGCTTTTCACGATAAAACAAAAGTCCATATTCGCAATTACCTACGATCCTCATGTTTGCTTTCAATACTTGGGCAGAATAATTTTTTCTAAATATCAAATTGATATATCTGTTTAGTCCATATTTTTTGGCAAGTTCAATCAAATAGAATTGCTGCTCAAATTCACAAAACAATAACATACAGGGAGCCTGTCCTTTTGCCTTAGGTTCTTTTTTTAGCATTTTACTACAAAAGTGCATAAATTCAGCAGGTCTAAAGTTTTTATCAGTATCAAAAAATTCTTTTCCGGCATTTTCGCTTTCTCCTTTCTTGTTATCTCCATCGACGTACCAGGACGGATTGGAGGCATAGGCATTATTGCCAAGATTATATGGAATATCAGCGATAATTAATTGCGCTTTCGGGATTTGATAAGATTTATAATTTTGGAAATGATCGTTGTATAACATGTTCATAGTTTATTATAAAGATATTTAAGAGTTGAAACCCTCATAGTAGTTATTCCCTTGTATAGTATTTTATCTTTAAATTTTTTGGCTGGGAACATAAAAGGATAATCGAATTCTTTGACAGCATCAATTAATATAAGCTTCTTTATTATTATAGCTTTTTCTTTATTTTCACTTTCTAGAATTTTTATATACTGTTTTGCCGGATCGCCTCCTATTGTTTTGTTTTTTAGCGTAAATTCAGATATAACCTTCATGATATTGTTAATATTTGAGTCCTTTTCACTTTATTAATTGGTACAACTTCCTTAACCTTCCCGGCTTTTTGATTTCTTGTAATCAATAAAGTCCTGGGTCTAATTTCTTCAATGAACCATAACAGTTTATGTCCGTTTTCATGATAAATTATAGGATCACCAATTTTCATTTTGATAATTGATTTATATTTTATAACTTGTTGATTTCATAGTATTGATTTTTTGGTTAGTGATTAAATGATTTTGAGACCGTCAAACCTGGCGGTCTTTTTTTGTAAACCTCAAATCTAATCCGTCATATTTTTTATGACAATCTCTCCCTAATATTTGTAGATTATTCAAATCATAAGCTAATTCAATAATTCCTTTTTTAATACATTTATCAACTGAAATTATATGGCTTACATCAATAGGTAAGCAATCATTCCTTTCACATCTTGTACAAAAATTATACCCATGAATTTCGACCTGTTCGAGTAGCTTTTTTCTTTTCGCTTCTCGTATCCTGTTATCAAAAGTCGTCCTGGATATTCTTTCGCCTGTTGATGTTGTCAAATAGTTCATTTTGTAAAATTTAACAAGTTTTCACAAATTTCTATTAAATAATTTTCTAAATTAGTTCCTTCCATTTCTGTATAATCATGTTGTAAGCCTCCAAAATACCTATAATCTTTTTGATGTTCTGGTTTAATTATATCTTGCACGGGTGTATATGAAAACAAAAAACCTTTTCCTGTTATCATTATAGTATGTCCTATTTTGTTAATTCTTATATTGTTTAATATTTCTTTCATTTTCATCACATAAAGTTTGAATAATTATTGTTTATTTCTTCCTCCGTTGCTCCAGTATCTATTATTACAGCCTGTAGTACATCTTTATACACCCTTTCAAATTCTGTCTCATCCATGTTATCAAAGCTAATTGATTTCGCAGAAGTAAACATTCCTTTTTCTGTTATAACCGCAA